>CDZL01002149.1_pt1 | contig 13068 bp, 9 predicted proteins | sample 557581 | NCBI WGS metagenome assembly CDZL01 (sample SAMEA3182063, study PRJEB8094) | gut metagenome | biome: human; feature: gut; material: Stool; isolation source: human stools | place: Canada | collected 2013-01-29 | reverse complement strand
TTCCTCTTCCTACCTCAAACTTTCCAACACTTCGCGGGTGGACTTGAGCATGTAGCCGAAGTCCTCTTCGCTGAGCCAGTGCTGGAAGGGGAAGGATATCTGGCCGTCGAAGAAGGCGTCGGCGTTGGGGCAGTTGGCTTCCCCGAGTCCGAGCTTCTTGTAGAAATCGTAGCGGTCGAGCGGGATGTACTGCACCACGCACTTGATGCCCTTTTCTTCGGAAATGGCGTGCATGAAGGCGTCGCGCTTGCCGTTTTTCATGCAGCCCGCGAGCAGGTGGTAGTTGTGGCGGGTGGTGTCGTCGCGGAGGAACTCCAGCTCGGGGTAATCCTTGAGCGCGTCGATGAAACGGATGGCCCGGGCGCGCTTTTCGGCGTTGATCCGGTCGATGCGTTCAAGCATCTTGACGCCGAGGGCACACTCGATTTCGCCGAGGCAGTAGTTGTTCGGCCAGAGCATGTCGCCGTCGAGCATGGGCATGTCCACATTGCCCATCGCCGGGGTCCAGTAGTTGGGCCGGGGCTCGGGATAGCCGCAGTGCCCGTTGTGGCGCAGGGCGGGCACCAGCGCGGCGAGCTTCGGGTCCTTGACCACCAGCATGCCGCCCTCGCCGAGCGTGGTAAGGTTCTTGTGGGAATGGAACGAGAAGATCGCCATGTCGCCCCACGCGCCCGACTTGATGCCGTCGATGTCCGCGCCGATGGACTGGGCCACGTCTTCGATGACGAGCACGTTGTGCCGCTTCGCCACTTCCATGATCGCGGGCATGTCCGCCACGTAGCCGTACAGGTGCACGACGACGATCGCTTTCGTTTTGGGCGTGATGCACTTTTCGATGGTTTCGGCGTTGACCACATGCGTGACGGGATCGACGTCCGCCCAGACGAGCTTCGCGCCCTTCTTGGCGTAGGGGTAGGCCGAGGCGGTGAAGGTGTGCGAGGGGATGACGACTTCATCGCCGGGCTTGAAGTTGCAGAGCTGCGCGGAAAGCTCAAGCGCGGACACGCCGTTCATCACCGCAAAGCAATGCTCGGCCCCGATGTACTCGCCGAACGCCTTCTGGAAGGCTTGCAGATGCTTGCCCTGCGTCAGCGGTTCCGCGTTCCGCATGGCTTCCACGACCACAGCGATCTCGTCTTCGGTGTACTTGATCGCACGTCCGCTGAAATTGACTTTGATGTCCATAAGATGTCCTGTCTCTGATTGCCCAGTGCGGAACCCGAAACGGTATAGCCGCTTCGGGTTCCCTTATGTTTCTCGGGACAATTGGCGCTGCGGAGGGGGCCTCCGTTTTCCCGCTTAGCGGGTCAAGGGGCCGCATGGTCCCTCGCGGGGGCAAGCCCGCCGGGGGCGCTCCCGCTAGATGCTCTTGTAGCGTTCGATGAGGTTTTCCCTGGTGAGGATCTGCTTGAAGTCGGGGCCGAGGGCATTGGTGAGGGGCTTTTCGTGGACGATGCAGCCGCGATAGAGGCCTTCGTACTGCTCTTCGGTGAGATCCTTGCAGATGCCGGTGGGCAGGTTGACGCCCTGCCGTTCGATCATGGTGCGGAACTGTTTGTATTCTTTGGGGTAGATGTCCCCAAGGACGTTCAGGGCGAGGCAGTTGCCGAGGCCGTGGGCCACATGCAGGACGACGCCGAGCCCGGCGGAGAAGGGATGGATGACGCCCACGTTCCCGGCGGCCATGCCGCCGATGTAGGAGGCGATCATCATTTTTTCGCGGTTTTCTTCGCTCATCATGTCGTCGGAGAGGAAAATTTCCTCGCAGAGCTGCACGGCGCGTACGGAGAAGGCGTCGATGATGGCGTTGCGGTAGCTGCCCTGAAGCGATTCGACGCAGTGCATGAAGGTATCGATGCCGGTGTAGAAATACTGGTCGCGGGGAACGGTGGCGAGCAGGTCGGGATCGAGCAGGAGCTGATCATAGACCGTGTAGTCGCTGTTCATGCCCAGTTTGAGATTTTTGGGGATGTTGGTAAGGACACAGGTGCGGGAGCACTCGGAGCCCGTGCCGGAAAGGGTCGGGATGCCGATCTTGTAGACGGCGGGATTCTTGACGAGTTCCCATCCCTGATAGTCTTCGGCCTTGCCGGGGTTGGTGAGCAGGTTGGCGACGGCCTTGGCGGTGTCGAGGGCGTTCCCTCCGCCGATGCCCACGACGCAGCAGGGAGTGCGGCTGTCGGCGGCGGATACGGCTTCCTTGAAGGCGTCGATGCGGGTGACTTCCGGCTCGGAACTGGAGTCGACGAAATGGAGCTGGTCGCCCTTTTCCATGGGCAGACGGCCGATCAGTTCATGATCGCGGAAGAAGTGGTCGACGAAATAGACGACCGGACCGTCCACGGCTTCGCGGCGGGGTTTCAGCAAGTCGCCGAGCTGAGCCAGAGATCCCCGCCCGAACACATAGTAAGGAACGTTTTTTGTATTGCGATACATGGTAAAAGCCTCATAGGATGATTTTAGGAAACGATAACGGGCATTGTATGTTGAATCCGCCCGGGCCGCAAGCCGGAGCAAACGGCCCGTTCCGGCGGTTTTCCACCGATTTTTCCACGGGAGAGTGTATGTCAGGCAAAACTTCGATAGCGGTTCTCGGGGGCGGAAGCTGGGGTACGGCGCTGGCCCATCTGTTGGCCCATGCCGGGCATTCGGTGGCACTGCTGTTACGGGATGCGGAGCAGGCCGCGCACATCAACGCGCACCATGAGAACCCGCGTTACCTGCGGGGCGTACAGCTGCATCCGGGCATCCGGGCTGTTGCCGGGGATACGGGCGGTCCGGAACAGGCGGAAGTGCTGGCGGGCGTCTCCATGCTGGTCCTGTCGGTCCCTTGCCAAGCCATGCGGGGGACGCTTCGCCGGTTGGCGGGCGTTGTGCCCCCGGACTGCGTTCTTGTCAATACGGCAAAAGGAATCGAAGTTTCCGAGCTGGTTACGGTGGAGCGCATGGTCCGGGAAGAGCTGCCCGGATTCGTGGACCGCTACGCCGTCCTTTCCGGGCCGTCGTTCGCCCTTGAGGTGGCGACCTGCAAGCCCACGGCGGTGGTGCTCGGTTGCCGCGACGAACGGCTTGGGGCACGGCTGAGGGAAGTGTTCGCCACGCTGTGGTTCCGATCCTATTCAAGCACGGATGTGCCGGGAGTGGAGCTCGGCGGCGCGATCAAGAACGTCATTGCCATCGCTGCGGGCCTCAGCGACGGCCTCGGCTTCGGGCTGAATGCCCGGGCGGCGCTGGTCACGCGGGGCCTTGCGGAAACCAGCCGTCTCGGTGTGGCGCTTGGGGCGCGGGCATCGACCTTCATGGGGCTTTCCGGGCTCGGGGACCTCATGCTCACCTGTTCGGGCGATCTGTCCCGTAACCGTCAGGTCGGGCTGCGCCTCGGGGCCGGTGAGAGCCTGGAAGACATCGTCTCATCCATGTGCATGGTGGCCGAGGGGGTCAAGACCACGCAGGCCGTGCACCGGCTGGCGCAGCGCCTCGGCGTGGACATGCCCGTGACCGGCACGATGTACAGCGTCTTGTATGAGGGGTTCGCGCCCCGCGAAGCTGTACAGGCCCTCATGGGCAGGCAGCTGAAGGAAGAATAGACGAGTAGAGTTGAGTGGGTGCGGTTTGTTTTTACCGTTGAGCGGTGGATGGGTGTTTCGTCCCGTCCGCCGTATTTTTAGATCGGGGTGGAGGCATGGGAAAAGAGTCTTGATGCGAAATGCCGTCTATTTGGTATATATTGACCATATGTATTCTCTTTATGCTTCGCTGTGCTCACATGTGGTGCATAAAACATCAGTTAACAGTATTTCTTATAACGTGTATAGCATGAAGAGGTATTGTTGGATCGGTTGTGATGTTGCCTGTCGCGTTAAAGCCTGACGTCTGTTGCATCAGCATAAGAGCGCATATGGATAGCAATACTGTTCACAGGACGTTATATATAGATGAACTGTACGATGTGATTCTGTAATGCATTGTCTCGAATTTTGCTTGTTCAGAAGTGCACTACAAGAACTCTATTGGTAGATTTTTTTGAAGGAGATATTTTTATGATAAGATGAATACTTTTTTAAAAGATGTTTTTATTCTTTATAATACGCCAATATAATGCTTTTATTTCATGCATCCATGACAAGGAGTTTCTTGTTTATCGGATCTTACCCTTTTCAGTGCCTTCTCATCATGTGATTGAAGCGTCGACAATACGGCCTTTTGTTGAAAGTTTGTCCTTTATTGCGTTTGGTTGTCGTGTTTTTGCTTTGCGGTTGCTTTATGGTGACTTGTTCGCGTCCTCGGTGCTCAGGGGGCTGCCGGAACGTCCGGCGGCTTCTTGAATGAAGCGATTTTTTAACCGCATTCTGGGGGGCAATGGAAGAGATGAACTACTTGGAAATTGCCAACAGCACGATGATGTGGATCGCTGCGGGGTTGGCGGTGGCTGTAGTGCTGGTTCAAGCCTTCATTTTCAGCAAAAAGTCCTACTCCACGAGCCTTGAAATGGGCCTGACCCGCGAGCAGATGAACGGTGCAAGAGCAGCGCCATCACCGCCCTCGGCCCTTCTCTGGTCGTGCTCAGTGCGATGATCGCCCTGCTGGTTTCCCTGGGCGGGCCCATTGCGTGGATGCGGCTGTCGTTCATCGGCTCGGCCATGTACGAGATGATGGCGGCCGGTTTCGGCACGCAGGTCGTGGGCGTTACCCTCGGCAAGGCCCCCATGACCGGCATCGCTTTCGCCAATGCCGTATGGACCATGATCCTCGGGGCACTTGGCTGGATCGTTTTCGCTACCGTCAGCGCGGACAAGATGGAGAAGGTGCAGAACAAATTTTCCGGCAACGACACCAAGCTTATGGGCGTCATCGCTTCCGGGGCCATTCTGGCTGCGTTTGGTTCCTTCAGCGCGGGGCACCTCATCACTCTGGACAAAAATACCTTATCCTGCATTTCCGGCGGCGTAGTCATGCTGATACTGAACATGATTGCCGACAAAAAGGCTCTCAAGTGGGTACGCTAGTGGTCCCTCTTCTTCGCCCTGTTCGGCGGCATGCTGGTCGCCGTGATCTGGCCCTAGGCGTTCCGCGGGTAATCCCGTCCCTGCAGCATCCGACAAGAAGGGCGCATTATGAGCAACAATCATGTCATATACGAAAAAGAATATCTGCCCTTCGTCATCAAGTGGGGATGCATCACCAATTGGACGGCGCTGGTCCTCTATTTCTCCCCCGACCTTGTGCTCGCCGTCGGGTTCGGGCTGATGCCGCCGTTTTCGGCTATCCTGAGTGTTTTCTTGGCCATCACGAGCGCCGTTGGGGTGATCTGGTTTGTGGAGCCTATTTCCTACTTTCCGATCGTCGGCGTGGCCGGGACATACATGGCCTTCGTTTCCGGCAACATCAGCAACCTCCGCATCCCCTGCGCCATGATCGCGCAAAAGGCGGCCGGGGTGGAGCCGGGGACGGACAGGGGTAGCATTGTCGCCACGCTGGGTATGGCCGTATTTAATATATTATGGAAAACTTATTTCTCAGAACCATACATCTCTAGGTAAAAATTTTAAAGAATTTATTGATACCCTATTGTATTTATATAGTTTTACACAAGTACAATTTTAAATTGGTGATAGAATTGTAATTACTGAGCAATATCATAGTCTGTTTAATAATTATATGAAATTCGTAGCCTTCTTGCATAAACTAAATCTTTTATGAGAATGTTGTCTCGATATCTCAAGAGCTTCATGAGATATCAGTTCTTTCAATGCTTCGTATATAGCATCTGCTTGTTTCCAAAGTGGACGAATCCCTGCTTGCCGACTCAGTGAATCTGTACCATGTATACGATATTCAAGTAGAGGTTCAGGTATTGCATAAAATCTAGCACCTAGTGCGGCCATATGCACCCAAAGTCGCCAATCTTCTGCAATATGCATACTCCCTTTTCCAGAGTCTACATAGCCGCCTTTCGTCTTTTCAAAAAAGGAACGACGAAAGACTGCACAAGTTAAAACATGATTACCAAGAATAAGGTCTTCTAAAAGTGGGAATGGCATATTCAGAAATACACGTTCTGGATGTCCTAGTATTTGATAGCCAGATGAAACAACATCTGCACATCCTTGTTCAAGTATGTAAATTGTTTTTTCAAGATAGTTAGGAAGAAGTCGATCATCAGCATCTAAACAACAAATATATTTTCCTTGCGTGATAGCAATAGCCCTATTACGGTTTTCTCCTACAAAAGTAGGAGAGTCTTGATATAGAATAGAAATTTTCGGATTAGAAATGCTCTTCAAGACATTAAGCGTAATATCATCTGTTGAACCGCCGTCAATTATACATATTTCAGTAGATTGATACGATTGAGCTAGGATAGACTCAACAGCCTCTAGGACATATTGTCCATAGTTAAAGCAAGGAATGATAATACTAACAAGGGGGGAACTTCGAACAGGAAGCATGTTTATTTTATTGGCTATTTTTGTATTTATGCATGAAATACAACATGCTGGAACCAGTGTGTCATAACTTTTATTTTTTTTTGCACGAGAAACTCGCCATCGAAACACAGCAAGTCGAACTATAGGACGCAACGTACCCATACGAAAGCATTTTATTAATTTATGAAACAAAGAAATTATATTCATTGTCCTATCGTATCAAGGCATGACATAATTTTATGAAGAAAGAAATATCTCACGCTGTTCTGAAAAAAGCTCTTGAGCTTTTGCATAGTCATCTGGGCGACCAATATCAAGCCATAAGCCTTGAGCAGGATAACAATATACAAGGTGGTTATTCTTTAATAACATCTGCATAAGATCAGGCATATCTAAATGTTCATTTGGTTTCACAAAAGGCCGGATAGCTTCACGTGAAAGTACATACAGCCCCATGCTTACTTCATGTCTATAGACGGGCTTTTCTCTATAGCCCACTAAATGGCGAGAATCATCTAAATCGAGAATCCCAAAGTCACTTTTCAATTCGCGTTGATATGTAGCAATCGTGGCGCTGCCTTTCTTTTCATAATGTGCTTTGATCAAATCTTCATAATCTAAATTACAGAGTAAATCACCATTGAGTAGTAAGAAATGGTCGCTTAAGTCATTTAGGGCTGTTCCTAACGGGCCTGCAGTCCCTAAAGGGTTCTCTTCGTAGCAATAACTAATCTGTATTCCAAGACGCGAACCATCGTCAAAGAAAGCGCGAATAATATGACTCAAATGATTCACTGCCAAAATTACTTCAGTAATGCCATATTGCTTAAGTTGCCGTAAAATCAGTTCAAGAATAGGCATATCATTCAAGGGCATAAGTGGCTTTGGTAATACTGCTGTATAGGGGGCTAAACGTGTACCCTTTCCTCCTGCCATAATAATTGCTTTCATAATTATATACCTTTTTAAATATTATTTTGTGTTCAATATTTTTTATTAGATAAAATATATCAATACACTTAATAAAAGTGGATATAAAAGGATAGATATTGTATTTTCTCTGCTAAAAATATTAAATAGTATAGGTGTTTGTTTTAAAAAGGTGCAGGTTGTTTTTAACAAATTCTATAGTTTCAATCAATCCATCGTCAAGAGAAACAGTTGGTCGCCAATGCATTAGTTCTTGTGCTTTATTATTGTTAGACAGCAATTTTAGCACTTCACTTTTTGCAGGGCGGATGCGGGTGTTATCTTGCTCAATAGGTTTATCACAATTCATAAGTTTGAGGATGCGTTCCGCAATAGAGCCAATACTACTTGTATGGCCCACCCCAAGGTTGATAGTCTCGCCTTCGATACATGGTCTTGTGCCGGCAGCAATGAAACCCAGTGCCGTATCACGAACAAATGTCATGTCCCGTTGTGGATCTAGCGCCCCCATGCGTATAGTAGGTTGTTCCAACGCCTGTGAAATAACAGTTGGGATGAAAGCTCGAGCAGATTGACGAGGTCCATATGTATTGAAAGGGCGCAATGTCACTACAGGGGTTGCAAAAGAAAGGTAGTAGGACTCAGCGATTTTATCTGCACCAATTTTAGATGCAGAATATGGAGATTGTCCCTGCAAAGGATGTGCTTCATCAATAGGCGAGTATGTGGCTGTTCCATAAACTTCAGAGGTGCTTGTATGAACCACACGATTGATATCTAACCGTCGTACGGCTTCCATAACATTGAGCGTGCCTTCAACATTGGTTCGCACATAGCTACGAGGTGCTACATAGGAATATGGGATAGCGATCAGTGCAGCAAGATGAAAAACGATATCTTGGCCCTTTAATGTATGCATCATGAAGTCGCCGTCTTCTATATTTCCGGCAACCACTCGAATTTCTTGCTTAATATCTTTAGGTAAAAACTCCATATTTCCCCAGTGTGCACTTGAACCATAGCGTATCATGGCCGTCACATCAGCATTGTTTTTCACAAGTTCCTCGACCAAGTGACTGCCAATGAACCCACCTGCACCCGTAACAAAAACTTTTTTTCCTTGTAGCATATGCTAATCCTTTTGTTTGCGGTTTATGAATGTTGCTGTAACATAGATTTGATGCATTGTTCTATATTACATGGAGCTGTATCAATTCCAAAAGAATGTAGTTGATCTGTTGAACCGACAACGACATCTTCTGTTACAGGTTGTATAGCTTGTGAATGCAATGTAATAGGTGAAGACAACTGCGCAATAAGTATTTTAACAATTTTGTTAAGACTTGTTCCAACACCTGTGCATATGTTGATGATTTTTCCGTATCCTTTTGTAATGGATACAAGCTGAACCATCATTTGGGCGCAAGTTTGCACATCAATAAAATCACGTACAGCATGCAGTGAACCTGTATGAATACAACGCTCAATCCCTGATTGAACCGATGGAAGTTGTTTGGCTTGTTGGATAAAGTTACCTAGTGCTAAATGTTGTGGCATTCCAACGCCAATGATATTAAATGGTCGAAAAATTATTATAGGTTGCCTTTGCGCAACGCCCAGAGCTACATTGGTCTGGGCGAGCTTACTTTTTCCATAGTCACTTACTGGTGTGCAGGAAAGAGTTTCACTAATCCATGCTCCATAGCGAGATTCAGGATTGTTTTGTTGTGGACCATATTCAGCTGCACTACCGACAATAGCTACAAGCGGTAGACAAGGTAGTCGCACCACTGCTGAAAGTAATGCTTCGGCCCATTTCGTATTGACCGCAGTCATATACTGTGGTTGCGTGGTTCCTGCAAGATGAAAAACACACGATAATGTTGACCGACAATTATACAAGGCGTCATAAATGTGTGATGAATCGTCAATACGCTGTAATTGTATATGATTATGGACTCCATCACCACTTCCTGTGCCCATGGTTATGACACAGAAGCCATGTTTTTCCAAAGCTAAAACAATGTGACGCCCCAAAAAACCTGAAGCCCCGGTCACGAGTGCTTGTGGTAAAGTTTTTTCCATAAAAATACCAACATCTTTACTATTACCATGTCATTTTTTTGATATGAAAAGCTTCAAGCCTAAACGTATCTCATAGTGTTGAAAGAATATTTAGCTATTTTAACGGTTCATAATGATATCATAAATCCTAATCCCCACTTAATGGGAAGTAACAATTGTATAAAGCTCATAGGTCTTTCTTGCCATCTCTTTAACATTATTATTTTTTTCAATATAAAGGCTCGCGGCACTACTCAAACGTTTACGTAACTCAGCATCTTCTATAAGGCGCTTAACTTGCTTGGCAGCTACCTTGAGATCTTCCACGGAAAATAACAAGCCTGTTATATTTTCCACTATGGCGTCGATGTTTCCTGGAACGCGGCTTGCGATAACAGGAACTCCTTCAGCTTGCGCTTCAAGTACAGCCAAAGGCATCCCTTCACGTAAAGAAGTTGTTAAGTAACAGTCAGCCTTTTGTAAATAGGGTCTAATACTTGGTGTAAAACCAATAAATTCGAAGTAATCGCTTAAATCATGTTCATATATGGCTTGCTCCATTGCTTTTTTCCTTTCACCGTCACCGAGTACAACAAATTTACATAAGGACAAATATCCCATACTGCGTAATTCAAGAGCGATATCCAAAAGAGCTTCACTATTTTTTATAGGATCAAATCTACTTGCATGTACTATCGTAAAAGGTATCTTTTTTATGTTATTGGAGGCTCGTGGTATGCATTCAACCCCATTGGGTATTACGATGAGTGTAGAGTCAGTGAATCCTAATTTTCTAGCTTCTGAAGCCTCACTTGGCGAAACTGCAATGGAAACACGTGTTATATATTGTAATATGTACTCCAAACTTAGGTAAAGCAAATGAGATAATCTAGTGTGAGGTATATGAATACCATGAAAAGTATGAATACACGGAATGTTCGTTAGCAGTGCGGCAAAGCGCCCATAAATACCTGCGCCACGTCCATGGCTGTGGATAAGTTGGATATTATGCTTCCGAATCCAAAAAATGAGCTTGATGAATGCTATAGTTGACCATCGCCGCTCTGGTAGCTCAAAATAATGCTCTTTGCTCAATTTTGCTATAAATTTTGAACCATAAGGTTCTGTTTTTGGTGCTGCAAGATATAATTCTGTGAGTGTATCTGGTAAGTGGCATAGTAGTTGCCAGACATGTTCTGGACCACCCCCTACAGAGGATGATGCTGTTATATGTACAATTCTTAAGGGGAACATTTTTATCCCTTACATATTCCGGTGATTGACTATGTTGTTTAGTGTATTTGCATAATTACACACCATGTTCAAAACATCAAAGGACTTGAGTGCCTTCTCAGCAGAAGCATCGCCAAGTTGCCTAGCGATGTCAGGGTGTGTTGCTAGGTATCTTGCTTGCTCTTCAAGAGTAGTTCTGTCTTCAGGTGGTACGAGTATTCCAGTGATGCCGTCCTGTATGAGTTCGTGTAATCCCCCCACGTTTGAAGCAAGGCAAGGGGTACCCAACATCATGGCTTCCATAATGGCAACAGGTCTACCATCTTGTTTAGATGGAAGTACCAAAACATTATACATAGTAAAATAAGTTAATGGCTTATCAACATAACCTAAAAATCGAAAACGTTTTGGTTGAAGCGTGTGAATGCGCTCTAAAAGCTGTTTTTCCATTGGACCACTACCGGTCATTACAAAGTAAACATGCTCGATGTCCTGCAGGCGAATGGCCAATTCTACGAATGCTAATGGATTTTTTTCGGGTGAAAGTCGCCCAGAATATCCAAAAACAAATGCATTCATCGGAATGTTTAATTTTTTACGTAACTCACTTGAATCTTTACTGGAAACACTTGGAACAGCGACACCAGATGGAATTCGACTCACAGTATCGCGAGTGTCACCATGTGAAAGCAACCAGTCCTCGACTTCACTATTTTCAGTAATAATATGATCAATAAATGCTCGATATTTTCTATTGGAGGCGATATGCCCTTCAGGTGACACATTAAATAATAAGTCAACTACTTTTAGGGATGGATATTTTTTTCGCAATCCTTTGAGCATACCATAGAGTAAGGCGGATCCTGCCTGCAAAATTATGTCAACATCGCGCGAAGCAATAAGGTATTCTAAAAAATCGCCACGCTCATTATCATTATCTAAAAAACGTTGCAATTGATAAACTTCAGTTGTGCTTTTTGTGTACCATGAAATGGCTTCACTATTTTCTGTGAGGTCATTGACTGTACAAACTACAATAACACGCCAGCCAAGTTTCGTCAGGTACCCAACGATGACTGATGTTAACCGTTCCGCGCCACCGTTGAGAATGAGACCCATGCAGAGTAATAATGTTGGTTTTTCTTTCGTATGATGTAATGAATCTCTTTGTTTAACCATTAAAACTCCACCTGGTTTTGTACAGGACATATGTAACAATGCTCGCGATCTGGATTTTTTTCGTGCATTCTTTGTCAGAGATAAAGCCAATACTTTTTGAATTTGTTCTTTTTGGTGAGCTAGTGAAGCAACTTCATTATTTATACTCAAGGAAGATTCATGTGTACGATATAGCATCAATGCTTCGTTCGTGATATTCCGAATGCGTGCTCCTTGTATTGATAGCTCCGTCCAAAAACGCCAGTCTTCAGCAACATGGTTTGCCCCTTTCCCTGTGTCTATAAAGCCAGCAAGTGTTTTTACCCAGTCGTCACGGCGGAACACAGCACATGTGCTCACATGGTTACCTGACAGCATATCATCAAGTGTGGGGCAGTGTATAATGTCATAATCGCAGTTACGTACGCCGAAGGATTTGAATTTTGTTGATACGATATCATATCCATAGCTCTCCAAAAGAAATACAGCCTTTTCAAGATAGGTCGGTTCGAGCAGGTCGTCTGCATCGAGGCAGCAAATATATCGTCCTTTGGCGCGCCTGATGCCCGTATTTCGGTTTTCACCCACTAGTGTTTGCTTATCTTGAAAAATAATAGTTGTTTTAGGTTTTTGTAACTTTTGGACAATATTTCGTGTCGTTTTGTCTGTAGATCCTCCTTCAACAATGATAATTTCGAAATTTTGTAGGGTCTGTGCGAGCACGCTGTTAACAGCCTCTTCAATATATTCCCCGTAGTTGAAGCACGGTATAACAACAGAAACGAGTGGCTGCCCAGCAGACAGGGCAATAGGTTGAAATGATTTTTTACCAAAGAGTTTACTACAGTATGGTATAGTTTTTAGTATTTTTTTATGGAAAAAACGCCTCAGTGGGGAAATATCACGATGTCTGATGCAATATTCAATTTTTTCAATATAATATGAAAATCTGGGATGGATTTTACCTGAAAGACGTGTGAGACTTAACCAGAATTTTATATCGCCCTTTTTGAGGCATCGTTTTATCTTTTGAGAAAACGATAAAAGAGGAACATCACAATATCTAATGGTGTGTTCAATATTTTTAATATAGTATAAACAGTTCGGGTGTATTTTTTCGGCGAGACGATTAAGGTTTACCCAGATCTTTACATTAATTTTTTTAAAAAATTGTTTTATTTTTAGGGGATCTTTTTTATTTAAACAAATATTTTTTTCTTGAACATGTTTAGGTAAAATTAGTTGATTTTGTAAG
>CDZL01016636.1_pt1 | contig 13624 bp, 8 predicted proteins | sample 557581 | NCBI WGS metagenome assembly CDZL01 (sample SAMEA3182063, study PRJEB8094) | gut metagenome | biome: human; feature: gut; material: Stool; isolation source: human stools | place: Canada | collected 2013-01-29 | reverse complement strand
CTGTGACAGTTAATTCTCTGTCTCCGAGCTTAGAGCAAATACTGCATTGCGATTTAGGCTATAAGTATACAGGACAAAATAAAACCTTATTCTTAAAGGAAGTCAATTTCGGAGAAGGAAAAATCTATAAAATGAAGTATATAGGAGTAGATGATTCTCCATCATTGGCTGCATTTCCCCTGAACAACACATGTGCCGTAGATCATTGGGGATATTATAATGGGAAATTGCTGACAAGCATCAACAACTTTATACCTTCTACAACAACTGATAAAAAAGACAAAGAAGTGATAACCAGCGAACAACGAGAAGCGGACCCTATGTATTCCCAACTCGGCATGCTTAAGCGGATTTCTTATCCTACCGGCGGGTATACTATGTATGAATATGAAGGTAATACTTATTCCAGACGTGCAATGGACCAGATCAACATTCGTTCAGTAGCGGTTGACAAACAAGCAGGAGGGGTGCGAATAAAAACGATCAGTGATTATACAGAAACCGGTGAATGCAACCGTCGGGAATTTACATATCAGAATTCAGACGGAACAAGTTCGGGTATTTTGCTAAAAATGCCCCGATACCGTCTGGACTATACGATAATAATATCCAATCGTCTTTACTACATAAACAGAGGAAATGCCCAAGATATGTCAACCTATTCTTTGGAAGGGCCACACATAGAATATGCCAGAATAGTAGAAAAGAAATCAGATGGCAGTATGACAGAATATAAATACAAAAACTCCTTTGATCTTTTTATTGGTGACAATACGCAAGTAGACGCACAGGATCTCACCTTCATTCCTAACCAAAGAATTAATTCTTCCAATTCCGGCATGGCGAGATTTCTTCTCTCCCGGCTTCATTCGAATGCCTACAAAAGAGGCCTTCTCGAATCGCTCTGTACTACAATCAATGGAGAGACTATTTATTCAGAAGAATATTCTTATCTAAATCCGGAAGGAAAAAAGTATCCTACACCCGGTTATCAAACAGCTCTCATTCTTAACGTAAAGACGGCAGGCGATGTATTCTATATTGATCAAATAAACGCTGTAAATAAAGCCCAGATTGGTAGAAAAACAACTAAAGAATATATAAACGGAAATGTATTTACAACCCAGAAAGAATATAAATTTGAGTCTTCTTGCGGTCGGTTGAATTGTGTAGCGACCACTCTGAGCAACGGTGACATCTTAAGAGAGCGGATAGAATATCCGGAAGATATGAAAACTCCTACTGATATAGAAAAAATGATGGTGGATTCTTTTCTCACCAGTATGCCGGTAAGAAAAGCGCTCACTATACAAAAGAAACCAAATATATGGTTGGAAACGCTTGAAACAGTAATAAGCGGAGAGTATAACAAATATAAAAAATACGGCAAGCTGATAAAACTGGAAGAAGTAAGAAAAACTGCTTATGACCAACTCCCCCAATGGAAAGACTTTAATCTGGATTTTGTCGATTCTGACTTTCGCAATGACACATACGATTCATGGGGAAACCTGACACAGCAAACAGCTAAAGACGGAAGTGTCACTTCTTACACCTGGGGATACAATAACCGCTATCCGGTTACCATAGAAAAAAGTGGATTGAAAACCCGATATGAGTACAAGCCTTTAATAGGAATGACTTCTGTAACCGACATCAGAGGTATCAAGACTTATTACGAATATGACAAAGCAGGACGGCTCCAGTGCGTGAAGGACAATGACAAGAATGTTATCGCTCGGTATGATTACCATTACAGTTCGGAAAACAATAATTAAATAAAGCTCATGAATTATGAAGAATATATTTGCTTTAATGCTTTTACTGCCGATTTGTTCGGCTTTATCGGGAAAAGAGAATCTTCCCTTTACAACAACTAACGTAGACTCGCTGAATATCAACAGGAGTTTTATTCATACACAAACGATGCTTTCTCCCAATGCCGATTCCATGCTCCAGGAGTTTCAGTATTTTGATGGATTAGGCAAGCCCGTTCAAACTGTATCTCAAGGAATTTCTCCTGCAAAAGGAGATTTGGTATCTACTTCTACGTATGATTCTATGGGCCGGATATCCAAACAATGGTTACCGCTCCATATCCTGGGAAACAACGGAGCTTTTCTTTCCGATCCCTTTAATAGCACAGTTAAACAATATGCAGACAATGCTCCTTATCAATATACAGAGTACGATCACCTCCCCGAAAGTCGGATAATACTTCAGCAAGATGCGGGAGAAGCCTGGAAAAAGAATCCTGTCCTTACACATTATTTGACAAACGAATCGAATACGGTTTTAAATTGTATCCGTTATCAAGTAAATGATAAAGGAACTTTATATGAGGACGGTGTATATGATCCGGGAGAACTGCGAGTGATACAGAGTACAGACGAAGATGGCAAATCATCATACACATTCACAGACAAAGAAGACAGAACTGTATTGATCCGGGAAATGGATGGAACGAAACAACACGATACGCATTATGTGTATGACATAAAAGGAAATCTATGTTACGTACTATCTCCCATGTATCAAGAATCTCAGGACTTAAGTTTGTATGCCTATCAGTATAGTTATGATAACAAGAACCGCTGCATTATGAAAAAAATGCCCGGAGGAAACCTCAACCGCTATGCTTATGACAAAGCTGACCGATTGATATGTTATCAAGATCATTATCAACAACAATACTCGAAATGGATAATCTCTATCCCCGACCAAAAGGGACGCGAAGTGATAAAAGGAGTCAGTGTCAGTTCGTCAATAAACGTTCCGCCAATCTCGAATACATTGGTATACGCAGAACGTTATCAAGGAGAAGGTGCCATGAAAAGTGGATATATCATACATGATTTATTAGACATGCTTAACAGCGAACCTAAAGAGGTTAATTATTATGATGACTATAGTTTTCTTTCTGACTATGAGAGCACAAATACACAACAATCTTTAAAATACAGTTTTGAGGACTTCCCCTCATGGCTAAAGAATAAAGAAAAAGTTTTTTCCGCTCTTGCTATAGAACCCGTTGGACTACAGTCCGGAAAACGTTCCTACCTGGACAATAATACATATTTATTAACAGCACTCTACTATGATAAGAAAGGGCGTATTGTTCAAAAACGAGGTACAAATCATTTGGGAGGATACGATATTTATTTTTACTCCTACACTTTCACTGGATTAACCAAGGGACAGGTGCACATACAGTTTGATTCAAATAAAAAAACAATAGTAGCGGAGTATTATAACTATGAATATGACGGTGGTGAACGGTTGAAACAAGTGATATATCGTTTGAATGGCGGACAAGAAATTGTATTGGCAGAAAATGAATATGATAATTTGTGCCGACTAAAAAACGTGATACTGAATAACGGAGCATCAACATTAAACTACAATTACAACATTCGTAATTGGATAACAAGTATTGATAGCCCGTTCTTCAAGCAAAAATTGCATTATACGGACGGAGCAGGGTCTCCCTGCTATAATGGAAATATCAGCAGTATAACATGGCAGGCTGCTTCTTCAGGAATATCCGGATATAAATTTAGCTATGATGATTTGAACCGCATGAAGGACGCCATATACGGTGAAGGGAATAACCTGAACGAGAACTCAAACCATTTTAACGAACAAATAACGGGTTATGATAAAAATGGGAATATTCTGGGCTTGAAACGTTTCGGTCAAACATCACAAAATGATTATGGTTTAATAGATGATCTCTTACTGAGTTATACTGGCAACCGTTTGCTCGCTGTGAAAGATAATGCTGTAAATTCAGCATATGCGGGTAACTTTGAATTTTCAAACGGTGCTGACAAATCTGTAGAATATAACTATGACGTCAGTGGTAATCTGAAAAATGATTTAAATAAAAAAATTACTGATATTCAATATAATTACTTAAATTTGCCAAGCCTAATAAAGTTTGAGAACGGAAGTAACATTTCTTATCTCTATAGTCCGGAAGGAGCCAAACTTCGTACTATACATGTGACAGATAAGGATACACTTATTACAGACTATTGTGGCAACGTGATCTATGAAAATGAGATTCCTGTCAAGCTACTGACAGAAGTAGGATATGTAACCCTTACGGATGCTGTTCATCACTATTTCCTGCAGGACTATCAAGGAAATAATCGGGTGGTTATAGACAATAATAATAATGTAGAGGAGGTAAATCATTATTATCCGTTCGGGGGAGTATTCGCTTCGACTTCATCTGTCCAACCGTTTAAGTATAATGGCAAAGAACTGGACAGAAAGAATGGACTGGACTGGTATGATTACGGAGCAAGAATGTATGATGCAGCGTTGGGAAGATGGCATGTAGCAGATCCGTCAAGTGAAAAGAATTATTCAAATACTCCTTATGGGTATTGCTTTAATAATCCAGTTACACATATAGATCCGGACGGCAAACAAGGAGTAGCGATCCCGACACCCTATGGTCCTCTCCCGTTCTATTACCCTTTGACGAGAACTCAAAGCTATAACTTGCCTTCAGATCAACAAATAATGAGGCATACATCAGACAAGTTCGCGGAGTTAGGGCAAATGATTACAGATGCGCCTAAGATGTCCTATACCTTTGGCTCTCTCTTGTATTATCAGGTAAAGAGTGCTGTCAGTCCTGAATACAATCATCAGAGGAAAAGAGACAGAAAAGCTAAAGAAAATTTAGACAAGAATCAGGCAAACGTAGCAAACAGTATAGATACCAACGTGTCAGGAATGATGCCTAATGGCGATCCGGCTCCTAAAAGGGATCCTAATGATAAAAGTAAAATAGGAAAAGCAGGAAAAAAAGTTTTAATAGGTTCAGGTATAGCCAGAACAGCTTTAGAATTAACAACTCCCGATCCTACTCAAGATGCATATGATGCTCATACTAATCAAGTTGTAGGAAAGGAAGAATATTCTACAAACTATATAAGAGATATTTTTGAATGGATAATAGAACAACTTAAAGATTAACACATTAAACAATATATGGGAAATATTTTTATAGAAATATTCAAGAAGATAACCATACTCAACAGCATTTTAATGATTATCTATTGTTTTTTTCATCCTGACTTAGGAGAATTTGAGTTTATGTTTATTATCATGATATTATTATTAATTTCATGGATAATATGGTTGATAGGTAAGATATTAAATTACTTTGAGAGGAATAAACATCCAAAGGGAAAGGAAGTAGAAACTAATGATATTATTCAAACAGCTTGTTTCAAGTTTCATCAAAACATTGATATGTTATATTATTACTGTGCAGCAGCATATATTATTTTCTTCGCTCGAAAATCCATATATATTGATTATTTAATGCTACTTTTACTAGGATTATTTCTTGGAAATCGAATAGCAATAAGAGCCAACTTATATATTTTAAATCGAGTTAGTAAAAAGAAAAAAAATAAATAACTCTTATGCACTAGGATTTACCAGTCTCCTACCTTGATATGGGCAATTAGAACATAATTAACCCATATCAAGGTATATAAAATCACAAAAGAATGATGGAAATAATTTGTTTTAACGATTAATTTATAGTTATATGAGACATCTTTTTATAGCAATATATGAGAAACTTACTTCATGGTTTTGCGTCATAATAATTCCTTGCTTCATGTTTTCCTCTTTTTTTTATAAATATTACTACCTAAAGCATACTATTGTAATAGTACTCATGCTTTGGGGAGCAATTATTGCAATAGGTGGAATGATGAGTTATCTGTTTCCATATATAAAGACACCTAAACAGCCTCTGAAAGAAAAAGGAATGATCCGGACATTATATTTGAACTCCGAAATAATAATACCGCAAATTTATTGCTGGTATTTTGTAATATATATAACCTTCAGTTTAGAGTTTAAGTCTATATTATACAATTATCTGATGTTACTTTTAACAGGATTATTCCTTGGATATAAAACAACAATGAAAGTAAACAAATATACATTAGAAGAAGCCTATCGGAAAAAGCAGGAACATAAAAAACAGAAAAGGAATAAATAGAAGATAAACAAAGAAGAGCAGACTCAACAAACGCAGGGACTCACAATACATACGCATTTGCCGGCCTACTCTTCCTGTTACCTCCCGGACGTTCTCAATGAAACATCCGGAAGATTAAAACTCCCTTTTCAAGTTCCGGAGCAGCTCTTCCTTCTTCGCTTTATATTTCTTGGAAAGAGGATTGTACGAATAAAGGTTGGTATGTTTCAAACGTATCTCGTCTGTCTGCTCCTTCCGGCGCTCTTCCCGCTCTTCCACATCATCCGAATCTTCAGACTTACGTCTTGTACCTCTCCTGCTAAACAATTGAAACTTGGATGTACCCCGAAGCTGACGAATCAGCATCTTGATAATCCGGACAATAATCTCCTGTTCCTGTTCGGAATAAGGCCTATCTACTGTCTCTGTATAGGAGAGATAATAAACTTTCAGCCCTTCTTCCAGCTCTTGCAAAAAATGCATCCGCTCAACTCTGGAAAACTTCTTTCTACCAGTATGCAAATCTTTTAAAATCTTCATTTAGTCTACTTTTTTTTAAGTCCGATAAAAGCGTGAGTCCTTTAATAAGTACACTTATGGGACATGGGACACTTAAAAGAGAGTCCGACTATTTCAATATAACAGAGAAGAAAAACTAATATTTTCTACAAGAATCATTTCTTAAAAGTTTTCCAAAACGGAAAACTTTCTGTATCAGGCAGAAAGAAAAGTTTCCCGAAATTTAATGTTAAATCCTATCCAAGCTATCACAATATCCTTTATCTTTGTATCCGGTTTCGGAACTAAAAAGAGGTTTAGTCAATGAGGGAACGCTGTGCAAATCGGCGACAGTACCCGCTGCTGTAATTCTCTGTGAATCCGCACACTATGTCACTGCATCCAGATGTGGGAAGGCGCTGTGGGGGAGGGATAAGTCAGAAGACCTGCCGGAGTCAAATAAACATATTATTAATCACTTTCGGGAGTTAAAGTTATGAACTACGCGGAAATTTGTATCATCAAACGAGATGGTAAAAGAGAAGATTTCTCTATCAGTAAGATCAAGAATGCGATCGGTAAAGCATTCAGTGCGACAGGGATTCAGGACGAGCAGCAACTGATTGCTGACGTCACGATGAGTGTAATCAGTCAGTTCACTAACCCCACGATCACCGTGGAGGAAATTCAGGACTTAGTAGAAAAGGCATTGATGAAGGTACGCCCCGAAGTAGCCAAGAAGTACATCATCTACCGCGAATGGCGGAACACGGAGCGGGACAAGAAAACCCAGATGAAGCACGTGATGGACGGCATCGTCGCCATCGACAAGAACGACGTGAACCTGAGCAACGCCAACATGAGCAGCCACACGCCTGCCGGACAAATGATGACATTCGCATCGGAAGTCACCAAAGACTATACCTATAAATATCTGTTGCCGAAACGTTTTGCCGAAGCGCACCAGTTGGGCGATATCCATATTCACGACCTCGATTACTACCCGACAAAGACGACCACCTGCATCCAATATGACATGGACGATCTCTTTGAACGTGGCTTCCGCACCAAGAACGGCAGCATCCGCACACCGCAAAGCATCCAAAGTTATGCTACGCTTGCCACCATCATCTTCCAGACCAACCAGAACGAGCAGCACGGCGGACAGGCAATCCCCGCCTTCGACTTCTTCATGGCAAAAGGGGTGGCAAAGTCTTTCCGCAAACATCTGGCTTCGTTCATCAACTTCTACGTGGCGATGGAAAACGGAACACAGGCGGACGAGAAAGCAATCCGCACCTTAATCAAGGAACATCTGCCCTCTATCAAATCGACCGAAGCAGAACGCGAAACATTGCGCATCGCCCTGGTAGCCCTGCAAATCATTATTGACAAGGAACACCTGACACGCATCGCAGAGAAAGCGTACCAGCAGACAAAGAAGGATACACATCAGGCAATGGAAGGCTTTATCCACAACCTGAACACCATGCACTCCCGTGGAGGTAACCAAGTGGTATTCAGCTCCATCAACTACGGAACGGATACTTCCGCCGAAGGCCGCCTCGTGATCGAGGAACTGCTGAAAGCCACCATCGAAGGACTCGGAACACGTGGTGAAGTCCCCGTATTCCCGATCCAGATTTTCAAAGTAAAGGACGGAGTTTCTTACTCCGAAAAGGACTTCGAGAAAGCGATGAAGGCGGAAAACATCGAAGACGCCATGCGGGGAACTTACGAAGCTCCAAACTTCGACCTGCTGCTGAGAGCTTGTCAGACTACATCGAAAGCGCTTTTCCCGAACTTCATGTTCCTGGACACGCCTTTCAACAAGAACGAGAAATGGAAAGCGGACGATCCGAAACGGTATATCTACGAGTTGGCTACAATGGGATGCCGCACCCGTGTATTTGAGAATGTGGCAGGAGAAAAGTCATCTCTGGGACGCGGAAACCTTTCATTCACCACGTTGAACATGCCACGCCTCGCCATCGAAGCACGCATCAAGGCGGAAAATCTGATTGAGGGTGAACGCAACAAGGATGCCATCGAACAGAAAGCGAAAGAGATTTTCATGGAGTCAGTCCGCAATATGGCGACTCTTGTAGCCGATCAACTGTACGAGCGCTACCAGTATCAACGCACCGCACTGGCACGCCAGTTCCCCTTCATGATGGGAAATGACGTATGGAAAGGCGGCGGCGCACTGAATCCGAACGAGCAAGTGGGCGATGCGTTACGCAGCGGTACGCTGGGCATCGGCTTTATCGGCGGACACAATGCAATGGTGGCACTTTACGGAGAAGGCCACGGACACAGCCAGAAGGCATGGGACACGCTGTACGAAGCTGTAATGGAAATGAACAAAGTGGTAGACGAATATAAAGAGAAATATAACCTGAATTATTCCGTACTTGCCACACCTGCCGAAGGACTTTCGGGACGTTTCACCAAGATAGACCGACGGAAATACGGTAAGATCGACGGCGTGACGGACCGCGACTACTACGTCAATTCCTTCCATGTGGATGTGAAGGAACCGATCAGCATCACCGAGAAGATCAGGCGCGAAGCTCCTTTCCACGCCATCACCCGCGGTGGACACATCACGTATGTGGAACTGGACGGGGAAGCTCAGAAGAATGTACGTGCCATCGCGAAAATCGTGAAGGTCATGCACGACGAGGGCATCGGCTACGGCTCCATCAATCACCCGGTGGATACCTGTCACAACTGTGGATACAAAGGAGTAATCTTCGATAAATGTCCGGTATGCCAGAGCGAAAACATCTTACGCATGCGCCGTATCACCGGATACCTGACAGGTGACCTCAGCTCCTGGAACTCTGCCAAACGGGCGGAAGAAAAGGATCGCGTGAAGCACTTGTAGAAGTTGAAAGACACTCATTTATTTTTTACTGAAGTTTCGTAAATTGTTTCCGCATGGATTCTCCTCCTTCTGGAAGGAGGGGAATCCATGCGGGATACAGCACATGCGAAACTTTAATTTTTATTTTAAGATGAACACTCTCAATTCTCCACTTTCAGCTCTCCACTTATTATCGACTTATCCCGAAACGATTGTTGACGGTGAAGGCATCCGGTATTCGATTTATCTTGCGGGATGTTCTCATCATTGCGTCGGCTGTCACAATCCGGAGAGCTGGAATCCGCGGGCGGGAGAACTGCTGACGGAGGAAAGGATTCAATCGATCATTCGGGAAATTAAAGCCAATCCATTGCTGGACGGGGTTACTTTTTCGGGAGGAGATCCGTTTTATAATCCGGAGGCTTTCCTGCTTTTTGTCAAAAGGGTAAAGGAGGAAACGGCGCTGAATATCTGGTGCTATACGGGATACACATATGAAGAGATTCTAGCTAATCCGCGCTTGAAGGCTGTACTCGACTACATAGATGTGCTGGTGGACGGGCGTTTCGAACAGGCGCTCTTTTCACCTTATCTGGAATTTCGGGGAAGCAGCAATCAGAGGATATTGAGAATAGGTAATAAGTAATAGGTTATAGGTAATAATGGTGGGGGAGGTTTTGTATTAGTTTAGTGCGGGGGGAGCTACTACGAACTGTTGTGGGCGTGTCTCCTGCGCTAAAAAAACTTATATTTCAAAGAAGATTGAAACACGTACTTCTTTGTTTTGTTTACATTTACAAACAAAATAAGGTTCTACTAGAATAAGTTTTTTTTATGATACAAGCCAATAATACCACTTCTATAGATGAAACCGATGGACTGCCAATGCCGAGACGTATCTGGGCAGTGGTTTCCATCGGATTCGCACTTTGTATGTCGGTGCTCGACGTGAATATTATCAACATCGTACTCCCTACGCTTTCGCACGATTTCGGAACTTCGCCTGCTGTAACTACGTGGATTATAAATGGTTATCAGTTGGCTATCGTTGTTTCGCTGCTGTCTTTCTCTTCTTTGGGGGAGATTATCGGTTATCGGAAAGTGTTCCTGTCGGGCATTGGGCTGTTTTGCATCACTTCGCTGATCTGCGCCTTGTCCGATTCATTCTGGACGCTGACGATTGCACGTATCTTTCAGGGATTCAGTGCGTCGGCCATCACAAGTGTGAATACGGCGCAGCTGCGCTACGTATACCCGAAAAGCCAGATCGGGCGGGGAATGGGAATCAATGCGATGGTAGTGGCGATATCGGCGGCTGCCGGTCCGTCGGTGGCAAGCGGCATACTTTCGATAGCCAGCTGGCACTGGCTGTTTGCTATCAATGTACCGCTGGGGATTACGGCACTGCTACTGGGTATCAAGCATTTGCCGAGACAGGAAGAGCGGTCGAAGCGGAAGTTTGACTTCGTGAGTGCGATAGCCAATGCGGTCACGTTCGGGTTACTGATTTATACGCTGGACGGATTCGCGCATCATGAGGAGATGGATTTCCTTGTGCTGCAATTGATCATATTGGCCATCGTAGGAACGTTTTACGTACAGAGGCAACTGACTCAGACGACTCCGTTGCTGCCGCTGGACTTATTGCGGATACCGATTTTCCGGCTTTCGATTCTGACGTCTATCTGTTCGTTTATCGCTCAGATGGCGGCCATGGTGTCTCTCCCGTTTTTCCTTCAGAATACGTTGGGGCACAGCGAGGTCATGACAGGATTGTTACTGACTCCGTGGCCTTTGGCTACACTGGTGACGGCACCGTTGGCAGGTTATCTGGTGGAACGCATTCATCCGGGGATATTGGGGAGTATCGGGATGGCGTTGTTTGCCGTCGGACTTTTTTCACTTTCGGGGCTTACTGCCGAATCGTCCGATATCAGTATAATTCTTCGTCTGATGCTTTGCGGAGCCGGTTTCGGGTTGTTTCAGACGCCCAATAACAGTACGATTATCTCTTCCGCCCCAACGAAACGTTCGGGCGGTGCAAGTGGAATGCTAGGAATGGCACGTTTGCTGGGGCAGACGTTCGGTACTACGCTGGTAGCGTTACTTTTCAGTTTTGTCGTGCACGACCGGAGTACGGCGGTCTGCCTTATGGTCGGAAGTGGGTTTGCTGTTGTGGCGGCGATTGTCAGCAGTCTGCGGTTGTCGCAACCGTCTACGCTGAAAAGAGAAACGAATCGGTCATGACGAATAAAACTATCTGTCATCGGGAGCGAAGCGAAAAATCTCCTCCCACATACACACAAAGAGAAAATCTCTCACTAGGTTCCGGATAACAGACAGTCTTATTGATATATACAGATTAATATTCCGTCTCACGAATTACTTCTACCAAGCGGCGGAAGTCATCCGGATGCACATCACCGATATTTCCGATGCGGAACGTATCTGCCTTCGAAATCTTTCCCGGATAGATGACAAAGCCTTTGCTCTTCAGCGCCAAATAGAAAGCCTTAAAGTCAAAACCGTCATGCGGATAGAGGAAAGAAGTGATGATCGGTGACTGCAAGCTATCATCGAGCAGAGTGACAAAACCGAGAGAGCGCATGCCTTCCACCAAGATGCGGTGATTTTCGCAATAACGGCGGTAGCGAGCCTCTACTCCGCCCTCTTCGATCAGTTCCGTCAAAGCCTGTTTGAAGGCACGAACCACGTGAGTAGGCGAGGTGAAACGCCATTTGCCGTGTCCTTTTTCCATGGTTTCCCATTGATCGTAGATGTCCAGAGAAAGCGAGCGGGCAACTCCTTTGCAGCGCATCAGCTCCGAGCGACGGGCGATGATAAAGCCGAAGCCGGGCACACCTTGAATACATTTATTGGAACTGCTGATCAGAAAATCAATTCCCAAATCGTTTACATCCACCGGAATGCCGCCAAAGCTGCTCATACAGTCAACAATCAGTTTTTTGCCGTGCATCTTGACGATGTGAGACAGTTCTTTGATCGGGTTCAGAATGCCGGTAGTCGTTTCACAATGCACGAAGGCAACATGAGTCACATCCGAGTTGTGGCTCAGATAGTCATCGACATATTCTACAGATACCTGCTCCGTTTCTTCAAAAGCCAGCATATCGTAATCGAGATGATAATATTCGGCAATATTTCCCATACGGTCTCCGTATGCTCCGTTGCTGCAAATCAAGAGTTTATCTTTGGGAGTGATCGTTGCACCGAGTACAGCTTCCACGCAGTAAGTGCCGCTACCTTGCAAAAGGATTGAGGTGTAATCTTCTGTCTTTGCGGTGGCAAGGGAGACAAGTTCTTTGCGCAGTTCCTCTACAATGCCGAGGTTGTAATCTTCATCCCATGTACACCAGTCGGTCATCATGGCTTCTTTTACAGTGGTTGAAGTGGTTAGCGGTCCGGGAGTTAATAATAAATATGGTTTCATAATGAAGTTCCTTTTAAAATAAATGATGTTCTTTTTAAACTTATCTGTCGGCATTAATCTGATCAATCAATGCGGGCAATTCCTCGATTGTGCGGATGACGTAAGAAGCGCCTGCGGCCAGCATCCGTTCTTTCACTTCCGCTATGCGGGCTTCCAATTCATCGACGGGCATCGACTTCGTTTCTTCTTCAGTCAATGCCATCTCGTTACTTCCGAGAATGACGCCTACACTCCACACTTTGGCGTTGACGCCTTCCTTAATATCAGCAATCGTATCTCCTACTTTCACCACTGCGTCAAGGCTGGGAATCGCCAGTTTCGTCAGATTCTCAAAGATCATGTAAGGGGCCGGGCGACCGGAAGGAAGCAGATTCGGAGTAGCGCAATAATCCACTCGGTAGCCTTTTGCCTGTGCAGCCGGAAGAACGACATCCATCATCTCACGGGTATATCCGGTAGTGGAGCCGATTTTAAGTCCTTCGGCACGCAACTTTTCCAATGTCGGGATGACACCCGGAATAGGATCGGTATAATTTTCGAGCGAAGCAAACAGGTGTTTTTCGAAAAGACGGTTCAGTTCTGCCACGTCTTCTTCGGTCCATGCACGCTGATTGCGGGCAACAAACTGTTCATTCACTTCGGGCATCGAGAGCAGTTCACGGATATGCTGAATTTTCGGCAATCCCATCGGTTTGCGGGTCTGTACGACGTCAATCACCAGCCCTTTTTCCGCAAATGCTTCTATAAAAGCGGCAACAGGAGCAAAACATCCGTAATCGACAGCTGTACC
>CDZL01013106.1_pt1 | contig 13655 bp, 7 predicted proteins | sample 557581 | NCBI WGS metagenome assembly CDZL01 (sample SAMEA3182063, study PRJEB8094) | gut metagenome | biome: human; feature: gut; material: Stool; isolation source: human stools | place: Canada | collected 2013-01-29 | reverse complement strand
TGTGATATAAAAATTCACATAGATTAAAAAGAACTCAGGATTCGGAGCGCAGGCGGCTTAAATGTTGTGGAGTCATCCCAAGAAAGGAAGCTATATATCCCAGTTGGGCACGGTGAATTACATCCGGCTGTTCGCGTAGAAGTTGTTCGTAGCGTTCTTTGGCCGGTAGGTATAGTCGGTTTATGTGGTGTATGTCCATGTAGAGCAGACATTCCTGATGGATAATGCGTCCCCAGTTGGCAATTTCGATATTTGTTTCATAAATCTGATTTAATTCATCAATGCGTATGGCATATAGTTCGCAATCTTCCAGTAACTCTACATATTCGTATCCCGGTTGGTTGTGGTATAAGTCTTTCATCGCAAAAGTGATATCGCCTTCGCGTGAGAACCAGATCGTGATTTCTTCACCGTCACGCAGGCAATAGGAGCGGCAAAATCCTTTCTCAATAAAGTAGACGTGACGATCTGATACTCCGCCGTGTATCAGTAAGTGTTTCTTTGGCAATTCCAGCTTTTTCATGTGGCTGAAAAGCATTTCCAGTGAGCTGTCAGATACCGGATAATATCGGCGGATTCCTTTGATGATGTTCTCCATGTCTGTTTATTTATGGGAGCATTCCAGCCACCAGTCGATCATTTTCCGTGCCAGGCTCAGTTTTCGTGGAAGTTCCGGCAAATTATCTCTTGTATAGAAATCACCGGAGCTTAATTCTTCTTCTTGCAATTTGATTTCTCCTCCGGCATAATCGGTAATGAATCCTACCATTAATCCGCTGGGGTAGGGCCAGGGCTGGTTGCCGAAATAAGTGATGTTCTTCACGTCCAGTCCGGTTTCCTCTTTCACTTCGCGGGCTACACATTCTTCCAGTGTTTCGCCTGTTTCGAGGAATCCGGCTACAAGGCTGTTGAATCTGCCTTTAAAGTTGCGGGCATGAACGAGAAGTATGGAGTCGCCTTTGCGCACTAAAACAAGGACGGCTGTCGAGATAGCCGGATACACTTCACGGCCACAACTCGGACAGCGTTTCATGATGGATTCTTTTTGTTCCATCGGAGTGCCGCAAGCCGAGCAGAACAGACTGTTTCTGTCCCAATGCAGTATTTCGTGGGCTTTGCCTGCTGCCTGGTAATGTCCCAGCGAGAGGTATTCGTAAGAAGCGCGAAGCCCTATCATTGCATATTGTTTTGTCTCTTCAATAGGTTGGGATACGGAATAGGCTTTGCAGTTTCTTCCTTCCAGTGTGGTGATATTGTGTACTGTAGTCTTGTCTTTGATAAGGATAGGAGGAATTTCTCCACAGGGAATGGCAAATGTACCGTTCCCCTCCTTTTCAAGCAGTAGTTCATCTTTGTAAAAGACAAACCACAGGGATTCAGCTGTTTGATTCATTTTATATTTTTCTATTTTCTTCGCGCTGCGAAGTTATAAAAACTGTATCGATATATGTAGGGTTTACCGGATAAAATATGAATAGATTAACTTAAAAATATACTTTGTTCCACTCCAATCTCTTGAATGAAATAATTATCGTGTGAGATGGCTATCACAGTACCTGCATAGTTTTTGATGGTAGCGGTAATAATTTCGATGCTTTGTATATCCAGGTTATTGGTCGGTTCGTCCAGTATAAACATATCGGGTATATTATTACTGATCATCAGGCAACAAAAGGCAAGTCTCATTTTCTCTCCGCCGCTTAGCTTCCGGCAAGATTTATCCCATTCGGAAGCCGGAAATAAATATCGGTTCAGAATAATCTTTATTTCGTGCTCCGGCAGGTTGCGGCCATTGAAGGCATAGGCTTGTTCCAAAATACTGTTTCGATCATTGATGATCGAATATTCCTGATTTAGATATACATAGGTGAAATTTGCCTGTATGAGCGTGCCTTTCAGTGGTTGAAGTTGTCCGGTTATGATTTTCAGCAGAGTTGTTTTTCCGCTGCCATTGCCTCCTTCTATACGAAGGCGGTCTCCGCTTTTCAACTGAAAGCTGAGAGGGGCTCGCCAAAGTTGTGGCTGATCGGGATGATAACCGAAGTTAATCTCTTTGGCCGTAACCAGTATTTTACCGGTATGAAGTCCGGGACTGTTAAAGTCAGTCTTTAGTGCAGCTGTCGGCGAGAGTGAGCTTCGGAGTTGGTTACGCTCGTCAGTTAACTTCTCGGTTTTTTCCTGATGTGCACCGCTTAGTTTGGCAGTACTCTTTTCCGATTTGCTTTGCAAACCGTTCAGTACAATACGCGGGACACCTTTTTTCAGGTTTCTTTTTTCACCACGTACATTTTGTTTATCCCTCCGTTCAGCTGTTTCGCGGGCTACCTTGCGGGCAGTGCGGAGCGCTTTCTCTTTTTCTTCGATGCGTTGTTGCAGGGCTTCTTGCATCAGTGTTTTTTGTTCTTTGTAAAATTCATAGTTTCCACCGTAATAGCTGATCTGATGCTTTTCCAGTTCACATATTTCGGGAAGAAGATTCAGCAGTGTACGGTCATGGCTTACTACCAACAGCGTGGAACGCCATTTTTCCACCCAGTCATACAGACGTTGTCTGCCTGACGAATCGAGATGATTGGTCGGTTCATCCATCAGTATGACAGACGGATTATGAATGTCCATACCTGCGAGGAATACACGTGTCTTTTCTCCTCCGCTGAGCAAATTCATCGGGTAGGATAGTGGGAATTGGCCCAATCCCCACGAATCGAGGGCGGCGACGGAACGTTCTTCTATATTCCAGTCGTCGTTCAATATGCTGAAATTTTCTATTGAGGCATCTCCCGCAAGGATAGCATGTAGTGCTTTCTGCTTATGATCTATCTGTAAGGCTTGCGCGATGGTCAACGAATCATATTGCCCGAAATGTTGGGGAATATAATAGAGGTCGTCCGGTCGGACGATGACACCGGAAGAGGGTGTTAATTGTCCGGCAATAATTTGCAGCAGGGTAGATTTGCCACAGCCGTTATTGCCGACTAATCCTAACTTCTGCCCTTTACTGATGGCAAAGTTAAGGTCACTGAATAATACTTCTTTATCCGGATGGATATAGCTGATTTGTTGAATACTAATAGGCATGATGGTCTATTGGGTTTGAGGTTGAAAACTGGGTGAGGATAATCACGGGGCAGGGGAACGACAAACACAATACTGGCTAAACAACACGAATTTCGTGATGCTTAACGATAAAGAAAAAGCATAGATGAAAAGTGATGTTTACTAGAGTGTTGTCTTACTTAGAAATTCTCATTGTGGTAAGTATATAGTTTAACTTGGGCGCAAAGATAGTACTTTCTTTTATAATATTGTTGGGTTTTGGCTGGAAAAATGGATTCTTTGAACTAATTCAGAATATGGAATAAAAAAATGAAGAACAGAGACTACAATTAAAAAATGTCCCGCTCTTCATTTTCACTACCTACTTTATTAACTTATTACATCTTTTCCACTCGAAAATCAAACCATAATTTCATTTTGAAACCGTCATCCCCTTTTTTAATGCGAATACTGCTTGGCTGACTGTGGGGACCAAGTTCAGGAATGGATTTTCCGGAACGCATGGCGGGAATATCATAAAGAAAAGAGATGTCACCTTCCGGGAATTCCCACATTGTGTTTTCACCATTACGTCGATGGACAGGTTCCAGCGGAGTAAATACACGGAAGAACAAGCCATCACTTTCAGAGTAAACAGTGAAAGGTACGCGATCTGATTCTAATGTTGCCCAATAAACATTGGCATGATAACCTTTGAATTCCGGATAGATTAAATGATCAAAACTTTCACCGGTTATGGTATTATTGTATTCTTTCTCCCAAATGCCATAATTGGTACCTTTTATACGATTCTTCCATACACGGTAAGGGCCACGTCCCATCCATTTCATGCCTTTCACTTCTTTTTCCGGAAAAGAGAAAGTGAGCCCGAGATTATATATTTTCTTATCAAAGAAGGCTCCCTCAAAACCATGACCTTTAGGATCATTCAGCAGTACAGCTTCCATACCTAATAATCCGTCTCCGGACATACGCCAGACAATTGAATCTATTCCTCCTTCATATTTGGCAATGTAACAGGCGTCATTACCTTGCATGTACTCATAGCCTTCTTTAAAATTAGCTTTCATACCGACAGGTAATGGACCGTTATTTAACGGGATGATTTCATCCTTCTGTTTTATTTCGATAAGTATCCCATTTCTAAAGGTGGCAGAGATACCATTAGCAAACAAAGTGACCTCTCCATTCTGCTTTTTAATACTTGCGGATGAAGTACTAATATGTTTATTATATTGCATTGCAAAATATTCATTGGCATATTTGATTGGCCAAGTCCAATTGCAGATAGAATGCCCCTGTTTATCATAAGCTTCCAGTTCCAGCACATCCCCTTGGAAAAAAACAGCAGGTAATTTCATATGTACCTTGCCGGTTTCACCCGGAGCAATATCCGGAAGGGGCACTGTACCTTCGGAAAGCAGCGTTTGTGTCCCCTTCTTTAAAGGTGATGAAAGGGAATAGACTCGATATTTCATACTGCACTCTTTCAGATTCGTAAAAAGATAGTTGTTACTTATCATGAAATCTCCTTTAAAAGATGGGGTGATAAAGAGGTTCTGGAATTGTATAGGTGCCCAGACTTCACGGACGGTATAAAAACTTCCTTCTTTTTCCCGTCTGGGGCCTACAATGCCATCCGGACCGTTAGGACCATCCGAGTCCAGACGCCCTCCTTGGTCGGTCCTTTTAACGGCTTCATCAACGTATGTCCATAAAAATCCTCCTGCAAATAAGGGATTAGACTTATAGCTATCCCAAAAATCATCCAGGCCGGCTCCTTGTCCGCGATCATAAAGTCCATGTAGAAATTCGGTAGGCATAAATACATTATATCCGTTTGCCAAGCGGTAAGGACCTGTTTGATAAGCTGGATAGTGATGAGTATCAAGCCCGTTGAAATCAGCCCACGGATGGATGACATGACGTTTCTGCGGATCATAATCTGCAAAGTGGGCATCTATATTTTTATTCCATCCTCCTTCGTTTCCATTACTCCACATAAAGATACAGGGATGGTTTACATCACGGTTTATCATCTCAGACAGTAATTTTAATCCTGTTTCCGTGTCATAGCTATTCTGCCAGCCGGCAAGTTCGTTCAGATAGAATATGCCAAGCGAGTCACATATTTCCAGGAAATGTTTGTCGGGAGGATAATGAGAACGTACGGCATTCATATTCATTTCTTTAATTAATAAGGCATCTTGCAGGCTGAGTTCACGGTTTGTTGTACGTCCGCCATCAGGATGAAAACTATGACGGTTGGTTCCCTTTACTATAATTTTGGTTCCATTGACATAAATGCCGTCCTTGGGGCGGAACTCAATGGTACGGAATCCGATACGCTCTTCATGGATGTGGACAATTTGCTTCTGAGGATTGATAAGTTCCAGCTTTAAAGTGTAAAGATTGGGGTTTTCACAGTCCCATGTCTGAATGCCTTTCCATTCTGTAGTTATAGTTTGTATTTCATCACTGTTCAGTGAAATGATTTGCCTGCCAATACTTGTCTTACTGTCTACAGGAGTAATTGTTGCCGCTACTGAATAGTCTTGGGAAATATTTCTCAGATGTAGCTCTGTTGCTAGTTTTCCATTTGCCATCGCGTTTACTGCGATACGTTCGATATGTGTTTGGGGCATGGCTTTGAGGTATACGGGCCGATAAATACCGCCATAGAGCCACCAGTCTGCACGTCGTTCGGCAGCATTCACTGATTTATTGGCAGATTCTTTCCATACCTTTACTTCCAGATTATTCTTTTTTCCAAAATTTAGTTTATCTGTTATGTCATAGCTAAAACGATAGAAACCGCCTTGGTGAATGTCGCCTGCCGGTATGTCGTTTATTTTCACTTCAGTATCTGTCATTACTCCTTCAAAAACAATACTGACTTGCATATCTTTCCATTTAGCGGGTACCTTGAACTGATATCGGTATAGCCCGGTTTCATCGCTGGGTTTAGCTCCTTTATTCAAATAGAAACGTCCGTAAGTGTATTCGCCAAACCCTTGTAATTCCCATTGCGAAGGGATCTCTATCTTGCTCCATTTGCCACTGTTCATGCCTGCGGAACAATAAAACTCCCATGTCTTTGTGTCTTGATATCCGCTTCCCGACAGATATTGGATTTCCGTAGTCTGTGCATTTACAGCTAAGGAGAATAAACAACTTAAGATTATAAAAATAAATGTTTTCATATAGGTTCATTCTTTAATATTGATAGGTTGGTTCTATAGGGAATACATAAAACTGTCTTTCCGGTTTGAAATCAATCATCCATTGGTCTATTAATACATGATTGTCTAAAGCAGTAATGGATAGAGTGTGCATTCCTTTTGTCAGTCTGTGCTTGGTATTTCTTACTGCTTGTCCGCGAAGAACATTCTGCTTCCAGGATTCGGTACGAAAACCTTCTTTAAAGGAACATATCTGAGGCGTTTCACCATCTATGCTGACACTAAAGCGAATATCTCCTTTATCGTTCGGCTGTGTCGGGATGACGGCTGTACGCAGAATAGCCTCTCCTTCCCATGCACTTTCAAAATCAAAGGTGATTGTCTTTCCTTTTGGTAGGGATACAGCGTTCATGCTGTGTCCCAATGACTGAATGACGATCACCCCGTCTGTTGCTTTGGTATAGTTGCAAGCATTGGCAACAATACATTTGTCTTTTGATACCTCTTTCAGGGGGAGCGACTTGGTACTTTCAGGAAAAGTATATTGCTCAATTTCCTGATCAGTTAACCATATAGGGAGGGTAGGCGGATAAAATACGTATAAATCACGTGGATTGTAACACATGGAATATTTCCATTTACCACCGGCTAATTTATGATTATAATAATCTGTCAAGTCACGAATTTCCTGATAGGCTTTGATACTTTTTGCACAAGCATTCATCAATTGGCTTTCACGAGTCCACAAGTTAGTATCACAACTTCCCGGAAAAATGCAGCGCGCCCTTTGTGCTTCCAGCATTTTAGTACTCATAGCTGCTGCACCGAATACAGGATATTTAATTTGTGCAAAGAAAGCGTCTTTTCTCTCTTGAGGAATGATCGGTTCTACTTCGGACAGGATTCTTTTTATTGACTCATAAGATTCCAGATAACGGTCTAGTTCTCCACCGAATTCAGTGAGACTGAAATCTGTGTTTTTGATTGGAGACCATCCTTTTATATATTTCTTTTTATCCAGTTCTACTTGGTTCCAGCCCATAAACTCTGGCTTGCGGATACCGCACAGACGATAAAATTCCAGCATGGCCGGCAATAACTTTTCTCCCGCTTCTGTACCGAATTCGCGGCAAAGCCAATTTTTCTGATGCTGTACGAGGGTAGAGGGAGATACAGAGTTGATGTCCCATGCCATATCCAGAAAAAGCTCCAGGTCATAGGCTGCAGGTTTTAAATCATGCACATTGACAATCCACAGACGACGGGCATTGCAATCATAGGCTTGTTTCATTTCACTATAGACCAACCCCGGTTGGGTAGTGCATAGCCACATATAGTCATGCGGACGTCCCCAATAGCTGAGATGATAATATACACCGGCACCTCCGCTGCGTTTTTGCTGTTCCTGGTCACTCAGACGAGTCATGTAGCCATAATTGTCGTCACACCATATGAGTGTAATATCATCGGGTACCTGTAAACCGTTCTCCATAATCTGAAGTACTTCTTTATAGGGAACAAAAGCCTGTGGGATTTTCGCTACATCCTTTTTTACATATTTAGATAATAAGGTGCGTTGGTCATTTATAACTTGCTGCAAAGCATCGGTTTTTTCCTGAAGAGTTTTTACTCCTTCCATACCGCTGTCGTGAATACCTCTCATGCCTATCGTATAGAAGTTTTCATAGCGTCCGGCTTCTTTCAAGCGTTCTGTCCAATAGGACTGTACACTTTCACGATTCGTAATATAATTATACTCGCCTCGTTCGCTGACTTTCCATTCACCTACATTATTACGCATCAAAGGTTCACAATGAGAAGTGCCGATAACGATACCGCAGCTATCGGCAGCCTCTTTGGCTCCTGGTACAAAGTAGAAAGGAGTCGTAATTCCGTGCATACCCGGCCAGATGGCGTTGGCACGAAGACGCATCAGCAGCTTGAAAATCTCCTTATAAGTACGGGCACCGATTCGTCCTTTTGTGTCAGACGGTTCGAAGTTTTTCCAACTCCAAGGTTGTAAACTCCAGTCTTCGTCATTCAAAAAGATTCCACGATACTCTACTGAGGGGCTTTGAAAGGTTGTATAATCGGCAGGCAATGTTAATTGATTTTTCTTTATGGGTGTGACGTCTCCCCACCATACCCATGGAGACACACCGGCTAAACGTGACAATTCGAGTATTCCGTAGGCAGTCCCTCTGCCATCACTGCCTACCACCAGCAATTGTTTCTTATTGGAGCTTTCGGTAACTTTGATAAAAAAAGCATCCTTTTTACTCATAAGGCTATCTACAGGAACATCCTGTTTAAGAAGTTCTTTCAGTGCAGATCTATTCTTGTCCAATTGTACAATTTTAATAGCTGTATTTCCTGTATGAGTTTTTTGAGGTAATACTCCTGTCACTTGTTTCATGTCACCGGTAAACATATCCAGTGCAACTGTCACCACAGGTGATACGGATTTTGATACGGAATAGGTGATCGCTTGTTTTCCATTGTACCAGACAAACTCACCCTCGTTGTGATTTGCCGCGGTGCAAACAATCCGATTTCCGAAAAGAAAAATTGAACAGAAGCATATCGCTATAAACGACTTTCTGTTTCCATAAAAATTAGATTTCATAAGCCAACCTTTTTAAATTAGACATTAGAGTTTTAATGTCACAAAGGTAACCGGCTGTCAGTATTAAAGGGGGGAGGCATTGCCCGATAAGGTTGAAAGATGTTCCTTCTACCTTTTCGGAACATCTTTCAACTCTCTTTCTTTAGAATTCAATTAAGTGTTTTTTGCCGATTTCATCGAGTATTCTGTAGGTTGCATACCGAATTCTTTCTTGAAACAGATCGAAAAATATTTAGGGTCGTTGAACCCCACTTTGTATGCCAGATCAGAGATGCGGATATTCTTATTCTCATCCATGATTTTGCAGGCTGCTTTCAAACGAATGCTCCGTACAAAACTGGTTGTATTGAGTCCTGTGAGTGATTTCATCTTTTTGTGAAGTGTGGTACGACTTGTTGCCATCTCATTGACAAATTGAGTTACGTCAAACTCAGGATCATCCAGATGTCGGTTTACACAGTCAATGGCATCCTGGAGGAATTTCTCATCATCTGAAGTAATATTCGAAAAGAATTGTAGTTTGATATGGTGTACTTTGTCTGTTTCTCCTTTTTGCAGATACTTCCGATTACGCAACATAAGTCTTCGGCGTATTTCCCACCATATCAATCCTAAAAAAGATGCAGTTAGTAAAGCGTAAATAAGATATGCCCACCAGGTAGCCCAGAAAGGAGGTTCGATAAGGATTTCCATTGTCCGCATTTCTCCCCAGTCTCCATTCTCATTGGTGGCTCGTAATTCAAATACATACTCTCCCGCAGGTAATTGAGAATAATATGCATTACGGTTGGCGGCATTCACATAGTGCCAGTCTGTGTCAAAACCTTGCAGCCTGTATGCGTACTTGTTCAGTTGGGGCTGGTTGTAAGTGAGCGATGCAAAGCGGATAGTAAAATTGGTATATGCTGACGGGATGATGAGAGTCTTTGTATAATCGGCAGTAAAAGAGGATATCTTGCTTTTTTGCTGTTCCGGTATTTGTTCCAATGATTTGCCGTCTATTAATATATCCGTTATGCGCAAAGAAATATCAGAGTGTTTCTCCTTCATCATTTCGGAGTCAAAAGTAACTATTCCGCGGCTACATCCGAAATAGAAAGTTCCATTGCGATAAAAAGATGCGTTTTGATTAAAGAAGTTATCTGCTAATCCATCTGCAACAGTAAAAGTCCGTACTCTTCCTTTTTCCTCCCCGGTGATAGTCAATCTTGCCAATCCTTGATTAGTGCCTAACCAAAGGTTTCCATGATTATCTTCTTCCATACTGCCTACCATATCTCCCGGTAAATTGTATGCTTGATGGACGGATTCAAAACAATCATCTTGTACATTATACAGACAAAGTCCGCTTCCTTCTGTGCCTACCCATATTCTGCCGCTTTTATCCAATAGAAAACAAAGGGGAGTATTGACCGGTAACAGTTTGTTCTCCATACAGTAGTTTTGGCAATGTAATGTTTCCGGTTGCTCCATATTTCCAGTTACATGAACTATACCATTATTGTTGGTTGCCAGCCACAAGGAGCCGTCATTATCTTCCATTATGCAGGTAATTTCTTTAGAGAGTAAGGCATCAATGCCAGGCATACGGCTGAAACAATATTCACGACCATCCTTATATCGGACTCCAACTCCCTTATAGGTGCCTAGCCACCAATTCCCCTTATGGTCTTCATGTACCCAATATACCAGATCATGAGGAATGAAACCACAATTTGAAGTCTTATATTGGTGGATAATCTTTCCATTCTGACAAGCCATCACTCCGCCATCATGAATGGCGAGCAGCACTTCTTGGGAAGTAGGGCTGTAGGAAATGTGATAGGGACGTTTGGAGGGTATTAAAGATATCTTCTTGTCTCTCGACTGGTAATCCACTCCATATCCGAAACCAATCCAGGAAGCTCCATTCTCTTCTATATATAAGGTAGAGATCAAATCAGTAAAGAACTTCCCGTTACCACGTGGGTAGAGGACATCAAAAGAACGTGCGTGTGTATCTGCATGAAAAACTCCTGTTCCTTTTGTTCCAATCCACATCAATCCGTTTTTATCTCGAAAAACGGTGTTCACTTCGCGTACGGGCAAATAATGTTCTGGGTTCGATTCTTTGTAATTGATGAACGTCCCTTCGTTAGCCATATTCATAATGCCAATTCCATCCCGGCTTCCCAGCCATAACGAATGTGTCTGCAAGTCTTCATGGATAGAATAAATATAATCAGAAGGGATAGAGGAAATATTCAGAGGATCGTATCTGTAATTTTTTTCAATAGACAATGTCTGCTTGTCCGAAGAGAAATTAACCTTATAAAGACCATACCCGCTTGTTCCCACCCATAGAACTCCTCTGGAATCCTGAAATAATGACAAAACGGAATTGTTTTCGCTCAATGGAGGGTAATGGGTGAACTTATTCTCTTTTATGTGATAACGGTAGAGCCCGTCTTGCCAGGTACCAATCAGTAAATCACCATTTTCATCTTCAAGTATGGTTTGAACATTCTTTTGTTCGGGTACTTCGCCTTTACAATTCTTGTGTGTCATCAGGACCAATGTATCCTGTCCTGCATCATAATATGCCATTCCACGGATATATCCCAGATAGACTTTGTTCTCTTTGGTTACGTGGATTTCGTTCAAACGATGTTTGTTGATTCCTTCCAGTTGCATTTTTCTCATTTGTCCCGTTTGCTTATCGAGTACACAGAGACCTTCATGAGTTCCTATCCATAGTCTGTGGGAATAGTCTTCTTCTACGCAAAGTACATTATTATTGGTCAGTAGTCCCGGAGTGTAAAGATTTGATTTATATGTTCTGACTTCATAACCATCATACCGGAATAATCCATAGAAGGTGGGAATCCAGATGTAACCGTCCCGATCTTGATAGACCTGATGAACCATACTGTTGGGTAATCCGTCCGGAGTTGAGAATTGTTTGAATTCTAAATTCTTCAGACGATCCTGTGCATGGACGGGAAACATTAATAAAGTTGTTGTAATAAGAAGTAGCCAGAATATTCTATATACCATTATACTGCATTCTATTAGATTCCATTTAACAAATATACAAGATTATCTTTAGATTCTTGCGTAAATAAATAAAAATATGGAATCCGGGAATTACAGTCTATGATTTTAGAGCCTCTATTCTCTTAGTTTAGAGGCTCTGTTTAGTACTAATAGAGCCTCTGTTTACTAGATTTGCAGGCTCTGTTTATTATTAATTTTATACGTCGAATAATTGATTCAACCCCTCGCTCATACTCGGATGTGTGAAGATGAAGTCACGCAGGAACGTAGAAGTCTGTCCTGTCTTCATAGCCATTGCAACCATATTGATCAGTTCCGGAGCATCGGTACAGAACAGGGTACATCCCATAATCTTACCGCTATGGCTATTGATAATAGCTTTCAGCATCCCATCAGTCTGTTGCAAGGTACGCGAACGGACAATGGAGGTTGCCGGCAGTCGGGAGACTTTGAAAGAATACCCCTTTCTCAGTGCCTCCTCTTCCGTAATTCCGATATGTGCCAATGGCGGATCGATAAATACAGCATAAGGCAGAGGATCTCTGTCGTTGATGTCACGTTTCTTGTCCCCGAAAAGCTGATCCCGGATAATACGAAAATCATCCAGTGAGACATAGGTAAATTGCGCTCCTCCTTTTACATCTCCCATTGCCCATATATGAGGGGCATTGGTATGTAATTGGTCATTGACTACAATTGCCCCGTGCGCATCGACTTCTACACCAGCTGCTTGCAGGTTCAGTCCTTCAATCATTGGTTTGCGGCCTGTGGCAATAAGGATCGCATCACCGTCTACAAAGTAAGGAGTGCCGTCCGAAGTATCCGAATAAGTCAGAGTTACCCCGTCGTGTGTATCATGGATCGATTGAGTACGGACATTCAGACGAATCTCGACTCCTTTCTTCTCCATCACTTCCCGAACGCTTTTTGCAATATCCGAATCATTGCGGGGCATGAATCTGTTTCCTGCTTCGAGAAGAGTCACTTTACTTCCGAAGCCAGCGTACATCGAAGCAAACTCCAGTCCGATATAGCCTCCGCCTACAATAATCAGGTGTTTTGGCAGAATATCCAACTCCAGAAGAGTGGTACTGGTGTACACATTTCGACTTTGCTGAATACCCTCTATATTGGGAATAATAGGTGTAGAGCCGGTATTGATAAAAATCTCTTTTCCCTGCAGTTCGATTTCTTCTTCGGGAAGAGCAACTTTCACCGTATTGGCTGAAACGAGAGACCCTTTACCTGTGTAAATAGTCACATTAGGGCGTTTGCTTAATTTCTCGTAGTTATTTTCTCTTAAAAAAGAGGTAAGTTTGTTTTTTCTGGCAATCGCCTGCCTATACATGTTACTCTGCTTATCAAAATCATTGTGATAAAGCAGGGTGGAAATCTCTGATTCGTGAATCAAAGTTTTGGTTGGTATACAGGCTACGTTAGGGCAAGCCCCTCCGTACATTTCATCGGACTGTTCGACGACAGCGACCTGCCATCCTCTGTTGGAAAGTTCGGCAGCCAGTGTTTTTCCTGCCTTGCCGAACCCTATAATAATTGCATCATATTGTTTCATAACTTCCTTTCATTAACGATTTATACTCAGCTATTATAACACATGAAGAGTATATTTGTTTTGCGTCATATCCGGGAAGCAAAGGTGTCCGTAGCGGACAGAATCAGCTTTTTTTCAGTGTTTTGAGTACGCGTTGTGACGAGTCTGAAAGAAGCACTACGGCTCCTGCGAGAATAACGATATC
>CDZL01022217.1_pt1 | contig 15693 bp, 5 predicted proteins | sample 557581 | NCBI WGS metagenome assembly CDZL01 (sample SAMEA3182063, study PRJEB8094) | gut metagenome | biome: human; feature: gut; material: Stool; isolation source: human stools | place: Canada | collected 2013-01-29 | reverse complement strand
AAGTAGAAGTGCTCCGGTTGATAGATGCCGTGTCGTGCAATGTCCATCATGCCATTGCTGAGTGCCGCACCGATGAAGACGCCAATGCCTGCAATGAACAGTATGGTTTTGAAAGATGCTGCCTTTGCTCCGACAGCCGACTGAAGAAAATTGACCGCATCATTACTGACACCTACCACGAGGTCGAAAATCGCGAGTACGAACAGAAAGATGACGATACCCAGATAAATTGTTTCCATAGACATGTATTTTATTTCCGGCTGCAAAGGAAAGAGTTTGGTGTTGCAGGGAAATGTCATACATGTTACAGAAATGTTACAAATGTTTTGGAATAGAATGGTATTGTGCTAAGAGCGATTGCTCTTATTCTCCCAATAATCATTAATGTTAAGCATTTAAGAGTAACAATATAAGTATAATAGAAGAGTGGATGCTTTTGTGTTTCGTATTTGGTTATTTCTATGTTAAGCAGCCAAATTACTAGTTAATTGTTTGCAGATGTCGAGAATTCTTGCGAATATTGCATACAAGTTGTGTGTAGAATTGATTGTAATTAGAACTTTGATATTAAAAATCAAAGATGTATGTAACTTTTTTAATTCATTTATTTAATAAATGAATTCTACCAACGAGTATAGAAATATGAAAAACCATTTTTGTTTAAACCTATTCTTCTTACTATATTTGTTTTTTTGTGCTGGATGCAAGCAGCATATCTCAGATAGTGCTGCTAAGGCAAATGAGGCATTGTTTACTCAATTAGATAGTCTGATAGATAATTCTGATAAACTTATTTTGCAGAAAGAGGAGCGAATAGAGGCGTTGAAGCATTCACTAAGACAATCTAAGGCATTTGAGAAACAGTATGAACTTAATCAGGCTATTTATCAAGAATATCGCGTGTATGATGCAGATTCGGCTATGAAGTATACTACACAAAGCCTTGATTTAGCACGACAATATCATGATAAGAATCGTGAGATTGAATCTTTATTAGGTATTGGTTTTGTTTATACGGCTAATGGCTTGCTTAGTCAAGCCTCTGAAGTAATGCATTCACTCTGTTCTTCCAGTATGCCTCGCTACTTACGTTCGCGTTATTATGGTCAGATGCGTACTCTCTGCTCGCGGTTGCAACTCTATTCATTAGGTGATGATGCATTACATGAGCATTATGGTCAACTTTATGCGTTATATTCAGATTCAGTATTGCAGACGGCCACTCCTGACGAGCCACGCTACCTTTATAGCCGTGTGTGGAAATATCAAGATGTTCCCGGTGCACAACGTATTGCCATTAGGGATGAGTTGGAAAAGGAAAAACAACGTCTTCTACCTAATAGTCGTAATTATTCTATTTTAGCTTATAACTTGGCTCTACTTTATGAAAAAGAACACAACCATACCAAGTGGCTGGAAAATATGATTCTCTCAGGTATTGCTGATGTATATGCTGTGAATCGTGATATTGGTTCGTTGTATGCATTGGCTTCCTATTTATATGAACAAGGTCAGTTGGACCGAGCCTATCGTTATAGTACTTATTGTTCTGATATCGGTATAACTTTTAAGAGCCGTGTACGACTGCTTCATCAGCAGAAGTTGCAGAGAAGGATACATCAAAGCTACATTGAACGTGATCATATGCAACAGAAGCAGCTAAAGCTATTCCTTTTATTTATTAGTTTTCTCACTATTGTATTGCTGATAGCTCTTTTCTTTTTGAGAAGGCAAACAAGAAGACGTAGGAAAGCTTTGGTTGAGCTACATGTGGCCAATGGTAGATTGAAGAGTCTTAATAGTGAACTGCAAAAGCTCAATTTGGTTCTACGTGACACAAATTATATTAAGGAGGAGTATATTGGTCAGGTATTCAAACTTTGTTCATCCTATATTTGCCGTATGGAGGAGTATCGTAAAAAGTTAAACCGTAAATTAAAGGCTGGGCAACTTGAAGATTTAAAGAAGATGATTAGTTCTACTTCTACCATGAGCGATGAAATGAAGGATTTTTATGAGAAATTTGATTCCATTATTCTACATTTATACCCTGATTTTGTAGAGCACTTCAATAGTTTGCTACGTCCCGAAGAACATATTGAAGTGAAGTCTGGGCGGCTTAATACAGAACTTCGTATTCATGCTTTGATACGAATGGGGGTAACGGATAGTGAGAAGATTGCAGAATTTTTGCACTGTTCACTGCAAACCGTATATAATAATCGTTCTATAACTTTAAATAAATCTTCGCTCAGTAAGGAGGAATTTCTTCGAGCTGTGAAAGAGGTTTGTAAAAAGTAATTTGAAGACTGAGCGTTTCTCTCATTTTTTACCCACATGTATATAGATAATTGCCATTCAATAGCTTAATACTATCGAATGGCAATTATCTATATACATGTTTTTGATTACCGATTTAATTTAAATCACTACTGAAAATCTATTGAGTCTGTCTGTAATTGAAAGATAATCAGTAATATATAACTTTGTGAATTTACCAAATCCTCTACCAGTGAATATAATCGGTTGTTACATTGTCTAATTTTGCTCTCGAGATTTTTTACACACAAGTTCCTATTAACTTAAAAATGTAATTTATGAAAACCAGACAAAAATCGAGAGACGCAAGTGGTATTTTGCTTGTCTGTCTTATGTGGATGCTGTCACTTTCAAGCTCACTTCATGCACAGACATGGAATATTAACGGAAATGTGACAGATGAACAAGGAGAACCGATAATCGGTGCCAATGTAGTGATACAAGGTACGGGTACGGGCACCATTACCGATGTAGAAGGAAACTTTAAACTCGCTTCAGTGACTAAGGGGGCGGTAATGGAGATAAGTTTCATTGGGTATATATCCAAGACATTGCAGGTGAAAGACGCATCATCGTTAAAGATTGTACTGAAAGAAGATAACCAGGCACTGGATGAGGTGGTAGTAGTAGGTTATGGTGTACAGCGCAAAAGTGATCTTACAGGTTCGGTTGCTTCAGTTAACTCGGATGTACTTGAAAGTCGCCCACAAGCTAATTTGATTCAATCTTTGCAAGGAGCAGTTCCAGGATTGAATATTAGTGTGACGGGTAGTAATGCTGAAGGTTCGTCTACTACTACACGTATTCGTGGTAACAACTCCATTACGGCCGATAATAAACCTCTTGTTATTCTTGATGGAATACCTTTTGATGGTCCATGGTCGGAAATCAATCCCAATGATGTAGAGAGTATAGAAGTATTGAAGGATGCCTCTTCAGCAGCCATTTATGGTGCTCGCGGTTCTAACGGTGTAATCCTTATTACTTCTAAGCGCGGTAAGAAAGACAGATTGACGGTATCATACGATACTTATGTTACTATTGACCAGCCTATCAATTTACCTCGTATGATGAATGGCAAAGAATTCTATAAGTATAAATCTGAAGCTTTCAAGGCTACCAATACTACTCCTCCTACAGAAGAGAATCCTGAACCTTGGTTAGATAACTTTACTCCTACTGAATTAGCTATGTATGCTGCCGGTCAGAGTACTGATTGGATGAAGTTGGCAACACAGACCGGTATAAAACAACAGCATAACCTTTCTTTCCGTGGTGGAGCTAACAAAACCAGCTATTTCATTTCATTGAACTATACGGATGTGAAAGGAACTGCGGTAGGCAATGAGTTCAAGCGTTATAATGTACGTTTCAATCTTGATCAGGAGTTTAATAGTTGGTTGAAATTTTCTACTACTACACAGTTAGGTCGCTACGATCGTAGTGGTAGCAGTGCTTCTTTTTGGCGGGCTATAAAACAAGTTCCGTTGGGACGTGCTTATAACGAGGATGGTTCACTTACACTTTCTGCTACTGAGGACTCCTCTTCAGCTTTCAACATTAATCCGTTGGGATCTCTTAATAATAAGACAAAAGATATCCGTGCAAAGGTTATCACTAATAATGTGCTTGAGGTAAAGTTTCCCTTTATTAAAGGGCTGAGCTATAAATTGAATACAGGCTTCACTTACCAAAACAGCTCCTATAAGAATTATCAAGGTTTGGATACCTACGAAGGAGCTAGTGCTAATGGCGTATTGAATACTGATGACTGGCATTCAGAAGAATGGATTTTGGAGAATATTATTTCTTATCAACGTGAATTTGGTAAACATCGTATATTTTTCACAGGATTATATTCTGCTCAAAGCAAGGAATATGAACAGAATACAATGGAAGGTAAGAATTTTCCCAATGATGTGATGTATTATTACCAGATTTCTAAAGCTGCCACAATGTCTGGTAATTCCAATTATTATAAAGAAAATCATATTTCACAAATGGGGCGTTTGAATTATACTTATGATGATCGTTACTTGTTGACTCTTACTGCTCGTCGTGATGGTTACTCCGCTTTTGGTGAAAGTTCTAAATTCGGCGTTTTTCCTTCAGCCGCTATTGGATGGAATATTTCCAATGAATCTTTTTTTAAAGACAAGCCTATAAGTGAAACCATTAGCAATCTGAAATATCGCTTGTCATGGGGTAAAAATGGCAATGAGGCTATCAGTGCTTATAGTACACTACCTAATCTTTCAACTTACAATTATCTGAATGATGATCATACTGCACAGTTTGGTTTCTATCCGTCGAAGTTAGCTTCGCCCGGTTTAGGTTGGGAAACTACTACATCTATTAATACTGGCTTTGATATTGCACTTTGGAATGGACGTATTCAGAGTTCATTTGATATTTATTGGTCTAAAACCAAAGATTTGCTGCTTTCCCGTTCTATTCCTACCATTAATGGTACTGGCTCTATTACTGAGAATCGTGGACAGACCCGTAATCGTGGTTTTGAATTCCAGATAACTTCTAATAACATTACACATAAGAGTTTTAGCTGGAGCACCTCTTTCAACCTCTCACACTATCGTTCGGAGATTGTAGATGTTGGTTTGTATGATGCTAATGGAAAGCCGGTTGATGATGTGGCTTCCAAGTGGTTTATTGGTGAACCTATCAATGTGAACTATGATTATAAAATTATCGGTGTATGGCAGATTGCTGATCCGTCTAACCCGACAGGGCAGCAAGATCCTAACTATCGTAATTCGTATCCTGGATATGTGAAATACCTTGATGTAGATGGTAACGATATTACAACGGCTGATAAGACTATTATAGGGTCGGCTATTCCTAAAGTAAATATGAGTTTGATGAACACTTTTGAGTACAAAAACTTCACTCTGAGTGTGTTCTTAACGGCTCAGTTAGGACAAACCCATCTGAATGCCTTGTATGATACAAGCCATAATTCATATCGCCAGAACCGCTTTTTGGTGGATTTTTGGACTCCAGAGAATCCTACGAATAGCTATCCGAAAAATAGTTTGAATAGTGATGTGAATCCAGAGGGAGCCAGTTTCTATGAAAAGACAGATTTCTTACGTATTTCCGACGTTACATTGGGTTATAATTTCCCACAACAATGGTTGCGTCGTACTTTCATCAAACGGCTCAATCTTTACATGAACATTAAGAATTTGGCTACAATAACTGGCTGGACAGGTATGGATCCGGAATTTCTCAATGATCAATTGGCTGCTCCTCCAGTACGTTCGTTCACTTTTGGACTAAAGTTAGATATTTGATGAGAGTAATATATCATAAAAAGCTAAAATGAAATTGCACATATGAAAAAAATAACATATTTCAATGTCTTAGTGTTTACAGTATTATTGCTCACTATGGGCGGCTGTAATGAGGATAAGTTTCTTAAGGAAGATCCTCGTGATGCACTTTATCCTGAAAATTTACTTGTAGATTACAATGGATTTAAATCGATGATAACGCCTCTTTATGGTCTTATGCGTGCAGAGTATCGCCGTGCTGATGCAATGGGAGGAAGTATTGCGCTCTGTCTGCATTCTGCCTGGGGTGGAGGGGTAGATAATTCATGGGCCAATAATAGTCATGCGGAAATGAAGTTCCTCTACAATCCCAAAGAGATAACTTACACTGATCTTGCTATTTGGAATAATATTTTCCAGTGGGGATATCGTATCATCAACACTGCCAATATGGTTATCTCAAGAGCTGACAATGATGGCATTAACTGGGGAAGTGGTGCTGATGCTGAAAATCGTAAAAATGAGGTGTTGGCCGAAGCTCGCTTTTTCCGTGCTTGGGCTTACCGTCACCTTACCTATTCATTTGGTGCAGTGCCCCTTTCAACACAAGAAATTACAGGATTGAATTATCGTGATGATTGGGACCGTGCTTCCTTGAGTAGTATTCGCGAAGTGATGGCAGAAGATTTCCAGTTTGCAGTCGATAACCTTCCTTTGCGTACTTCTAATAATAGTAAAGTCTCTGGTGCTGTGGCACGTCACTATTTGGGTGAACTTTATTTGGCAGAAGGTAATGCTGAAAAAGCAGTTTCAGTACTGAAACCATTAGTGGAAAGTGGAGAATATTCCCTTATAAATCAACGCTTTGGTAGTAATGCTTCCAATGATGGATGTCCTTTTATTGACGTATTTTATACTCCTATGTATGCTGATGGAAATACGGAGGTGTTACTGGCTTTCATTAACACAGAAGAGGAGAATAGTGCCTATGGTACTGCAAATGTCTATATGACTACAACTTATAAGAACTATTATGCTAATGATGGCGATTGTAAAAAGACAAACCAGCATAATCCGGACTATATCAATAACGGTGGTGAAGGTTCATTTGCACAAGTCTTTTGGCAAGCTAATGGTGGTAAGGGAGCCGGACGTGTAGTTCCTTCCAGAGGAGCACTTCGTTTGTACAATTATAAAGGAATGGGAGAACAAGATGACCGTGTATCTGCCAATGCTATCGTATGGAGTATTAATGATGTAGATGCTGCCGGCAATGTAACTAAGGTATTTGATTTAGGTGGTACTGCACTTATTGATACTACGGTTAATGCAGCCATGCTAACTTCTACTTCCATTAAAAAATATGATTGGCCTACTACTCGTAAATGGGATTATACTCCACCTATTTTGGCTAATGCAGCTAATGATGGACACTATGCGGACATTGTTTATTTACGTTTGGCAGATACATATTTACTTTATGCAGAGGCTCTTTACAAGAGTAATCAAGTAGGCGAGGCCATTAAATGGATAAATAAAGTACGTAATCGTTCCAATGCTGTAAGTATTACTGAAGATGATCTTAGAATCGGTGGTATGGATTTCATTCTTGATGAACGCAGCCGTGAACTGCTTACGGAGGAAGAACGTCGTCATACATTGGTACGTGTTTGCCAAGAAAATGGTGGTGACGAACGTGATACCAATAACTATTTCAAACGTCGCATGCGTGAACTCAATGAGATAGCTGGTATTGCAGGACGTGGTATGGATGAATATGAAACTCCTGTCCTTTTCCCGCTGCCGCAATCATTCATTGATGCCAATACTGGTAATCCTTTGGAAAATAATCCGGGGTATTGATAGATAATAGTCAGATATAAATACCGCATATAAACGGCTTTGTATATATCGGTGTTTATATCTGATTTAGATTCATATATTCAAAAGAAAACAAAAACTTAATATCTTGATACATCATGTCCGAATTGGCTTTCATTTTTAGTCTTCTTATGGTAGGGATTACAGCGGTAGGTCTTTATCGTAAGCTCAATCCTCAAGGTCTTTTGATGCTTTCCGGTTTATTAATGCTTACAGCTGCTTTTTTCATGCAAGTGCATTCGGTAGTACCTAGTAAAGCTACGGGAATGGTGGTGTTTGATTTGGTAAGGATGATAGAGGAAGTTTTTCTTTCTAATTTGGCGCGTGCAGGGTTTATGATAATGACAATTGGCGGTTATGTAGCTTTCATGAATAACATAAAGGCTACTAATGCATTGGTCTATATTTCCATGAAGCCATTAGGTCTTTTTCGACGTTATCCTTATTTGGCGGCTACTATAGTTATTCCTATTGGACAATTACTTTTTATTACTACTCCTTCAGCTGCCGGATTAGGATTGTTGCTTGTGGCTTCGGTTTATCCTGTTTTAATTAGTTTGGGAGTAAGCCAACTTACAGCATTGTCAGTCATTGCCGCTGCTACTCTATTTGATCAGGGACCGGGGTCGGCAAATACTGCTATGGCTGCCGAATTGATAGGACAATCCAATGTGGAATATTTCATCACTCATCAACTTCCTTTAGTAATTCCTACTTCCTTGGTTGTAATGGTACTCTTCTATTTCAATAACCGTTATTTTGATAAAAAAGATGCAAAGAAACAGCAGGATGGCATATTGCAGGTGTCAAATGTGACTGCAACCTCATTAGTAGAAAAACCGGATGTTCCATTGGCTTTTGCGCTACTCCCGGTATTACCTTTGGCTCTTCTCATTTTCTTTTCACCTTTTGTGGGACTGTTTCAGCCTACTGTAACATTGGGTACCACTACTGCTATGCTTTTTTCTCTGTTCTTATCATTGGTATTTGTGTTGTTTCATACTCGTAGTGTGCGTACTACTTTTAACGTTTTTGCAAGTTTTTGGAAAGGCATGGGAAATGTGTTTACTTCAGTTGTAACATTGATTGTAGCTTCAGAAGTTTTCTCTAAAGGACTGATTGGTTTGGGATTTATTGATTCATTGGTGGGTTATTCCTCTCATATCGGACTTTCGGGATTAGCTATTGCCGCAGTCTTTACTCTCATTATTTTTGGAGCTGCCATGCTGATGGGAAGTGGCAATGCAGCCTTTTTTTCATTTGGTCCTTTATTGCCGGATATAGCCACTCAGCTTGGTTTGCCGGTTTTTTCATTGATACTTCCTTTGCAGTTGGCGGCAAGCATGGGACGTGCCGCATCTCCTATTGCCGGAGTCATTGTTGCCATTGCCGGGGTAGCCGGTGTGTCATCAGTGGAGTTGGCAAGGCGTAATACATTTCCTTTAATAGGAGGAATTGTTTTCTTGATACTTTATCATCTTATCACTTTCTAAAATTAATCGACAGCTATGTTTACATTGATAAAGAATGCAAATTTATATGCTCCTGCCTATCTTGGTAAAACAGACATTTTGCTATGCGGAGAAAAGATTGCGCATATTTCAAAGACAATTGAACTGAATGAATCATTTTGCCATACTATTGACGTGCAAGGTAAAATTGTTACTCCGGGATTTATAGATCAGCATGTACATATTACTGGTGGAGGAGGGCAACAAGGTTATGCCTCATTAGTCCCCGAGGTGACTATGAGCGAACTGGTGGCATGTGGTACTACTACTGTATTGGGTATGCTTGGTACTGATGGATTTGCCAAAGAACTTACTACGCTTTATGCCAAGGCCAAAGCTATTGACGATGACGGATTGTCGGCTTATATGCTGACAAGTTATTACGGATTGCCTACCAAAACATTGATGAATAGTGTGGCTGACGATCTTATCTTCATAGATAAAGTTATTGGCTGTAAGCTGGCGATGAGTGATGACCGTAGTCCGTTTCCGACAGAGCAAGAGATATTACGTATTATACATCAGGTACGTTTAGGGGGATTTACATCTGGTAAAGGAGGAATTCTCCACATTCATTTGGGAGCACTTCCGGAAGGTATTGAGCCCTTACTCAATATTGCTCGTCACTATCCTACACTGATATCTTATCTGTCTCCTACTCATCTGATACGTACTGAAGCTCTTTTTATGCAGGCTGTAGAATTTGGTAAATTAGGTGGAATGATTGATTTTTCGACTGGTGGCTCAAAGTTTGATACTCCCCATCGTTGTGTGATACGTGCATTGCGAGCTGGTGTCCCCCTTGATCGCATTACTTTTTCTAGTGATGGCCATGGTGGCGTACGCAGAGTGAATCCTGAAACTGGAGAAATAACTTATCGTCCTGCTCCTTTGAATTTAAATTTCAAGGAGGTAGTTGCATTAGTCAATGAGGAGGGGGTACCATTGGAACAGGCGATTACATTGATAACATCCAATCCGGCTCGTAATCTGAAATTACGAGCTAAAGGTATTGTGGCACAAGGAGCAGATGCAGACTTGTGTTTTTTGGCGGAAGATTTGCAGCTTACAGATGTCATTGCCCGTGGTAAATTTGTAATGCAAGATGGTACAATAGTAAAGAAGGGAAGGTACGAATTATGAAGAAGCTGATTATATTTTATATTGGATTCCTCTGTATTTGTTTATCTGCAATAGCGAAACAGACTTTGGAAAGGCCAAGAGGTGAACATTTCTTCACTTATAGTCAATACCCTCCTTTTGCCGATCGCCCGGTAGATGTACATTATTATATACCTTCCCAGGGGGATATTAAACAAATGCCTATTGTATTTGTCTTTGAAGGAGGAGACCGCGGTTATCGTTATCTTTTGGACGGTTGGAAAGAAGAAGCGGAGAGAAAGGGTTTTATGCTTTTTATACCTCACTTTGATTTGAAATCTTATCCTTTGGCAGACTATCAGGAGGTGGGGGTGATGAATGCTGCCCATACAGTAGCTAATGCTCCCGAAAAAATTACACCAGTGTTGGTTGATAAACTATTTGAATATGTGCGTCAATTTACGGGAAGCATGCGCAAAGGATATATGATTTATGGTCATTCTGCTGGTGGGCAATTCGTACAGCGTTTCATGCTTTTTCACGATAGTCCTTATGTGGAAAAAGCTATTATAAGTTCTCCCGGTTGGTATACTTTTCCAGATTTGGCCCAGACATATCCTTATGGTACGGCTGGTATCCCCTATATTTCATCTGAACAGATAAAAAAATACTTGTCAAAACCTATCATACTACAGCTGGCTTTGGGAGATACGATACGTGAGTCTTTTCTACGCAAGACTCTTGAAGCTGAACGACAAGGACGAAACCGTATGGAGCGTGGGCGTAGTTTCTGGCTTTATATTCACCAGTTGGCTGCATCCCGTGGTTGGGAATGTCATTGGCGCAAGATAGAAGAGTGCGGCATCGGGCATGAGGCTGTCCCTATGGGGAAACAAGCTGTGCCATTATTGACGACAGATTCTTTACGGGTACTTTTTATAGGTAATAGCTATACTTTTTTTAATCGTTTGCCATGGCAAGTCCAATCGTTAGCATCCTCATGTGGAAAAAAAATATCAGTGCGCCAGGTTGCTAACCCTGGTTGGTACTTGAGACAGCATGCAGCCAATACGCAAACATTAGAGGCGATTCGTGAAGGAGGATGGGATTATATGGTGATGCAAGAACAGAGCAAGGCACCTACTCGTGAAAAGGAATGGGTAAAGAAGAATGTATTCCATCCTGCGGCGCAGTTAGATAGTTTACGCCGTCTTTATGCCCCAAAAGGAAAAAGTGTCTGTTATATGACATGGGGGCGTAATAATGATACTTATGAAGGAATGCAGCAGCAACTTACGGAAAGCTATTTGGAGATGGCTGATGTCCTTGATGCTTATTGTGCTCCTGTGGGTGAGGCATGGAGACGTGTACGTAGAGAGTGTCCAAGTTTGCAGTTGTATAATTCTGATGGCAGCCATCCTAGTCCTGCAGGCAGTTATCTGGCGGCTTGTGTCTTTTATGCAATTTTTTTTGGTGAGCCTTTTAGCAGCGATTATTATGCAGGTCTACCGTCTGAAACAGCTCTTTATTTACAGAGGATAGCACAAGAAGTGGTATTAGCTAATCTTGTGTTATGGAATAGAAATCAGTCGAAGCAACCTGCCGGAGTAACTGCAAGTTTCTATCCTAACCCCAAATTTGACCGTGAGACACCTACTCTAAGTAAACCTTACGGTAGCGGATTGGCATCGGTTGATGAGATAAAGGACTATTTACAACAATTGGTTGTACGTTCTCCGGGTTTGGCATATATGGAGAATATTGGTGTAACCAAACAAGGACGTACCATTCCGGTACTTTATTTGGGTACTCCCGACAAGAAGAAGGTAAGGGTATGGATTCAAGCGGCACTGCATGGTAACGAGCCGGCAGGTGCTGAGGCTGTATGCATGCTTGTCCGTTACTTACTTTGTGAAAAAGAAGGACGTGAATTGCTGAATCATATAGCTGTGGCTTTGGTTCCTATAGCCAATGTTGATGGTTATGCCATTCAGCAACGTCGTTCAGCCGATGGCTACGATTTGAATCGCGATCAGAGCAAATTAGAGGATGCTGTCACTTTGCTGTTGAAGCAGTCCTATCAGCAATGGAATCCGGACGTAGCTCTTGATATTCATGAATATACACCTTTACGTCGTGAGTTTAACTTATTACGTGGAGTGCCGACAGCAAATGCTGCTGATGTACTTTTTTTACCTACCGGACATCTTAATGCGCCTTTAGCTTTACGTGTGCTGTCTGAAGAACTTTTTCGTCGTGAGGCAGAGGTCGTTTTAAATAGTGCCGGTTATACTTCCGGTTTCTACTTCACTCCCCGTGTGGCAGATGGTTCCCTTGTTCTTGTAAAAGGTGCCAAAAGTCCGCAGTCCAGTTCTACTTTTCAAGCATTGACGGGGGCTGTATCGCTTTTTGTCGAAATAAGAGGTATTGGATTGGGACCGGAGTGTTTTGCACGTCGTAGTGAGTGCGGTTTCTTGGTGGCACGGCAAACGTTGGTTACTGCTGCGCAACATCGTGCTTCAATTAAACGTAAGATAGAACAAGCCAGGAAGCGCACCTTGAAAGCTACTGAACCGATATATGTTACTTTCACTTCGGATACTGTACGTCATGTAGTCTCTTTTATCGATTATAAGGCCAATGAACTGTTTAAGACTGAACTGCCAACCCTTGATGCCATGCAAGTAACACCTCAATTGGTGCGTACTCGCCCTAAGGCTTATCTGCTCGATGCTCTCTGTACAGAAGCAGTATGTAAGCTTCGAGCGTTGGGTGTACACATTGAGCAAGTTACCCGTGTACAAAAAGCAAAAGTTGAGCGTTACAAAGTAACCCGTCTGTATCGTGCAGAGAAGGAATGGGAGGGGATTCATCCGGTAAATGTAGAAACGGATGTCTATGAAGATAATGTAGAACTTCCAATAGGTAGTTGGTTGGTACCTTTGGCACAACCTTTAGGAAATTTGGTTGCCACGTTGCTTGAACCGGAGTCTGTCTGTGGTTTCGTAAACTTCTGTGTTATTCCGGCTGAGGAAGGAAAGGGACTGTTTGTCAGTAGACTTATAAAATAAGAATTGGATATATAAAATTAAATTCGGTAATGACTATGAAACTAAAAAAAACGCTACAGATTATACTTGCTTTATGTTTAGGCCTATGGATGATTTCATGCCAGCAGGAACATATCAAGTTGACCTCTCCAAATGGAAAACTTTCTTTAGAGTTTACACTTGATGAAGAAGGTGCTCCCCGATATTGTTTAAGACATGCGGGGAAGAATATTTTACTTCCTTCACGTCTGGGATTGGTTTTGAAGGATGCGCCAGATCTTTTGACTGGTTTCGTTCTAAAAGAGGTTAAGCATGATTCGCATAATGATGTGTGGCAACCAGTATGGGGGGAAGAGGCTGAAATTGTAAATCATTATAATGAATTGAGGGTATGCCTCAAGGAAGAAACATCGTTGGAGCGGGAACTGAATATTATTTTTCGTCTTTTTGATGATGGGATGGGATTCCGGTATGAGTTCCCGCGCCAGCAACAGCTACAAGAGTTTCTTATTGATGACGAAGTGACTGAATTCGTTTTTCCTGCAGATTATGATGCTTGGAGTATTCCAGTGAAAGGAGTTCGTTTTTACGAGGCCTTATTTGAGAAAAAAACTCTTAGTAAGATGGGATGGGTAAGCACTCCGGTGACGATTGAGACAACAGATAGCCTTTATTTGGCTATTCATGAAGCAAATCTTACAGATTATGCTGCCATGAACTTGAAGCCGGTTGAACAAGTTGAAGATAATAAAACGGTTACATTACGTGCGGCTCTTACACCTTGGAGTACAGGTGAGAAAGTACGTGTTACCGATACCCGTGTATCTCCTTGGCGTACAATGATAGTGGCTGAATCTGCCGGTGATTTGCTTCTTTCCCGTCTCATGTTAAATCTTAATGAACCTTGTCGTATAACCGATACTTCCTGGATACAACCTATGCGCTATATTGGAATTTGGTGGACTTATCACATGAAGCATAACACCTGGCATGCCGGTCCCCATCATGGGGCCACAACAGAGAATACAATGCGTCACATCGATTTTGCTGCTGCCAATAACCTGGGAGGTGTACTGGTGGAAGGGTGGAATGAAGACTGGGCTACTTGGAAGTTTAGTTTCACAAAACCTTATACCGATTTTGATATACAACGTATTACTGACTATGGGCGTAGCAAAGGAGTAGCTTTGATAGGACATCATGAAACTGGCGGTAATGTTTCCAATTATGAAAATCAGATGGAAGATGGTTTCAAGTTCTATGAGAAATATGGTGTGCATCAAGTAAAAACGGGTTATGTGGGCGATTTGCTTGATGGGAAAGAATATCATAGCAGTCAGTTTGGTGTACTTCATTATCGCAAGGTAATAGAGGCTGCTGCCCGTCACCGTATCTGTATTGATAATCATGAACCGGTGATTCCTACAGGTTTGCAGCGTACTTTTCCTAATCTGATGACACAAGAGGGAGTACGTGGACAAGAATGGGACGCTTGGGATGTAGATGGTGGAAATCCTCCCTCTCATACCGTAATATTGCCTTTCACTCGTGGGTTGGCAGGCCCGATGGACTTTACACCGGTGACGTTTCGGTTTGTTAACGATGTAATGCCACAGACACGTGTACATACCACACTGGCCAAACAATTGGCGCTGTTTGTGGTGCTCTATTCACCGTTACAAATGGCTTCGGATGAAATAGAGAATTACGAGGCTAATCCGGAACCTTTTAATTTTATAGTATCTTGTCCTACAGATTGGAGCAGAACAGTGGTGCCGGAAGCATGCATTGGCAGTTATGTTACTATTGCCCGTTGTGATAAAGGAGAGGGATGCTGGTATATAGGCAGTATCACGGGAGATGAGGAACGAACGGCTAATATCAGTCTGTCTTTTCTCGATACAGATAAAAGATATCTGGCTACTATTTATCGTGATGCTCCTGAGGCCGATTATGAGACATGTCCTGCTGCTATACTTATAGAAGAGCGCGAAGTGACTTATAGTGATACCCTCACCATTCGGCAAGCACGTAGTGGAGGAACTGCCGTACGTCTGTGTCCTATAAAAGACAGTTGAGCCGGAGGTATATTGGGGCAGAGTTGTTTATATTTTCTCTCTCAAGTATTCGTAAAAGCTATATTGCGACCGTACCTTCTCCTTTTGCGGTCGCGACGACTTCCAGCGGTTTCGCAACCGGTCGTCCACAAAGCAGGCTTTCCGTTTGTCCGACAGTTGTATGGATAGCATATCGATGAGCTCTTGCTTCAAGTCCGGGTCCAGAATGGGGGTGACAGCTTCGATACGGCGGTACAAGTTACGCCGCATCCAGTCCGGCGAGCCGAGGAAGAGCTTGGGTGCGCCGCCGTTGCCGAAGTACCACACACGAGCATGTTCCAAAAAGGTATCCACGATGCGTGTTACGCGGATGTTGCGGCTGTACTCCTGCCCGGGGATGAGGCAGCAGATGCCGCGGACAATGAGGTCTATCTCTACACCGGCTTGCGAGGCTTCGTAGAGGCGGTCTATCATGGCGGGG
>CDZL01003287.1_pt1 | contig 16257 bp, 10 predicted proteins | sample 557581 | NCBI WGS metagenome assembly CDZL01 (sample SAMEA3182063, study PRJEB8094) | gut metagenome | biome: human; feature: gut; material: Stool; isolation source: human stools | place: Canada | collected 2013-01-29 | reverse complement strand
GAAAGTAAGTTGCAGATACGTGCCATGCTGCGCGAAGTGACGGAAATCGAAAGTATCGGCGACAGCTGTTACAACCTGGCACGCACCATCAACCGGAAACGCCAGACGAATCAGGACTTTACCGAAAAGCAATACGAGCACATCCACTTCATGATGAAGCTGACCGATGATGCCCTCGCACAAATGATTGTGGTGGTAGAGAAACCGGAACACCAAAGCATTGATATCAACAAGTCTTTCAACATCGAAAACGAAATCAATAACTACCGTAACCAACTGAAAAATCAGAATATTCTGGATGTCAACAACAAGGAATATGATTATCAGATGGGAGTCTATTATATGGATATTATCGCCGAATGTGAGAAACTGGGCGACTATGTAGTGAATGTGGTAGAAGCCAGCAGTGATGTAAAAGAGAAGAAAGCCTCTTAAATAAAGAGGAACTCAATCAAAGAAATGGATAGTCAATTTTATGCTGCAACGCATAAATTGGCTATCCATTTCTTTTTTATTTCCACACAGACAAAACAACTCATGTCCGTTTACAAGGACACTCACACTTTACAAAGGCATTACATTTTTCACAGACGTTAACGATTACATTTCTTTTCCGTGAAGTTCCCGTTAAGCTTTTACTGCGCCTATTGCAGGTCTTTTTTTTGCATATACATTTGCGCCAAAAGACACAGGGGCCTATGTTTAGTACCATTTTCCAATGACCGGACAGAGGCATTCCAAAAGAAAACCAAATCTCTAATTTAAAGCAAAAGAAATGAAAATTAAAAAAGTATTGATGGGAGTTGCACTGGCAGCAATGTGTTTAATGAGCGCACAAGCGCAACGCCGCAATGAGATTCAAGTTCCCAATCTGAACGGGTACACTACTTTAAAATGTGACTTTCACATGCACAGTGTTTTTTCGGACGGTCTGGTATGGCCTACCGTACGTGTAGACGAAGCATATCGAGAAGGACTGGATGCCATTTCTCTGACAGAACATATTGAGTACCGCCCACACAAAAAAGACATTATAGCAGATCATAACCGCTCTTATGAACTGTCTCAGAAGCAGGCGAAGAAGTTAGGAATACTTCTAATCAGAGGCAGTGAAATCACCCGTTCCATGCCTCCGGGACATTTTAATGCAATCTTCCTGAACGACTCCAATCCATTGGAACAAAAGGCATATAAAGACGCTTTCAATGAGGCAAAAAAACAAGGAGCCTTTATCTTCTGGAATCATCCGGGCTGGGCACGCCAGCAGCCGGACTCCACCCTGTGGTGGCCTGAGCATACACAACTCTACAATGACGGCTGCATGCACGGCATTGAAGTAGCCAACGGTGGGCTTTTCATGCCCGAAGCCATTCAATGGTGTCTGGACAAGAATCTGACCATGATAGGAACTTCCGATATCCACCAGCCTATCCAGACAGACTATGATTTTTCAAAAGGCGAACACCGCACGATGACGTTTGTCTTTGCCAAAGAACGTTCTCCGGAAGGTATCCGTGAAGCACTCGACAATCGCCGCACTGCCGTTTATTACCGCGAACTGGTGATCGGGCGTGAAGAAATCCTCCGTCCCTTCTTTGAAAAATGCGTAGACATAAAAGAAGTGAAACGCACCGAAAAAGAAGTGACATTTTCTGTCATGAACGCTACCGATCTGGTACTGAAACTGAAAAAGACCGCACATGATCCTTCTTTGGTCTATTTCCGCGAAATGACATTGAAACCACATACGCAGCATACAATCTCTGTGAAGTTTGAAAACGGTATCAAAGGAGGTGACTGCAATTTTGAAGTTACCAACTTCATCGTAGCCCCCGATAAAGGTTTGGATTACACCATCAAACTATAAAGTTCCAGCCATCAAAGCCATGTAATATCAAGATATCCGACGGACTACATGCGGATAATCATTTAATTTTAAATTATTACTTTATGAATCGTTACTTATCCCTAGCCTGCTCGCTGGTAGCTTTCGTCTATTTATCGAGTTGCGAAAGCTACAGTGAGCCCACCGAGAAAGCCCACCAATCCGATCAACCGATTGTACTGACCTCCTTCTATCCCAAAGAAGGCGGAGCACGTGACAAAATTCTTCTGGACGGAAAAAACTTCGGCACCGACGTGAGTAAAATCAAAGTATATTTCAACAATGCCAGGGCCTCCGTCGTTTCATCAAGCGGAAGCCGTATTTATGCCATTGTACCGCGCCTTCCGGGCGATAATCCCCGTATCTCCGTAGTGGTCGACACCGATTCTGTCGCTTACGAAGAAACATATGCTTATCATACACAGGCATTGGTCAGCACGGTCACCGGAAACGGTGAAACGAGCTTCCTTGCCGGAACACTCTCCACCGCTCAGGTATATGGCAAATATCTTGATCTGGATGCCGAAGGCAATCTTTTCATGTCATGGCGTGACGGCGGTACATTTGGAATCGCCCGGATAAACGAACAACAGAACATTGTGACTCCTCTCATTGAAGCAGATGCCGCCAACCGTATCTTATATGCCAACGGCTTAACGGTGGACCGTGCCACCGGAATGCTGACCGCCGCGCACGAATCGGTCAAAGAAGTGACATTTACCTTCGATCCGCGTGAAGCCTGGTATCCCCGCCAGCGTAACATAAAATACTCACAGTCGGATCTGAACTCAATCGTAGATGCCGACAGATACAAGAATTTCGTCACCTTCTGCCCTTATGACGGCTATCTATATACACGATACCGTGATGGAAAGATCGCTAAAATAGATCCCAACACATTCGAAGGACACATTATCCATCAAGGTCCCAGCGGATCACAATACGGACAGGCGATTAATCCTGCGAAGCCTTGGCTTCTGTATATAACGCTTCACTCCAACGCCCCTACCGCATACAGACAAGGGATTTCGGTGCTCGACCTCCGCGATCCAGATGGAACAGGCGGATTTAAGCGTCTCAATGCTCCCGGCGGCAGCGCTTTCCGTGACGGTCCGATTGAAGATGCCCTCTTCAATTATCCCAAGGATATCAAGTTTGACAACGACGGCAATATGTTCGTAGCCGACTATGGCAACCATTGCATCCGCATGATATCTGCCGACAATATCGTCACGACAGTTGCCGGACAGCCCGGCGTCGCCGGATACAAGGACGGAGGACCGGTAGAGTCCTTATTCAAGAATCCCTGGGGAGTGGCTGTCAATGAACAGGGAGACATTTACATTGCAGACTGGGGTAATGCACGCATTCGCAAATTGGTTATCGAATAACAAAGTAAACTCACAATGAAAATCAAACAGATTTTATACTTAATGTCGTTCTGCTTATTGCTTTCGGCAACAACCTTCGCGCAGCAAGTTCAGGAATTTACCGTTTCAGGAACTGTCGTGGATAAGGACAAGCTATCCATGCCCGGCGTATCGGTATACATCAAAGACAAGCCCTCCAAAGGTACCACAACCGACAATGACGGTAATTTCAAGCTGAAAGTGGTTTATGGAGACAAAATGATATTTTCTTTTATCGGCTTCAAACCGTCGGAGCATGTGGCCATCAAACCCCAAACCGACTTAACGGTCACACTGCTTGAAGACAACAATTCCCTTGATGAAGTGGTTGTCGTCGCACTGGGAAACGTTCAGCGGAAAATCAGTTCGGTAGGTGCCATTACGACGGTCAGCACTAAAGATATCCAGTCCCCCTCCCCTTCCATCAGTAACTTGTTGGGAGGCAGGGCAGCCGGTGTCATTTCCTTGCAGAGCAGTGGCGAGCCCGGTCAGAATATCGCCGATTTCTGGGTACGTGGTATCGGTACGTTCGGAGCCAACAGCAGTGCCCTTGTACTGATTGACGGTCTGGAAGGCGACCTCAACACCATCGACCCTGCCGATGTCGAAAGTTTCTCCATCCTGAAAGACGCGTCGGCAACTGCCGTGTACGGAGTAAGGGGAGCCAACGGAGTCGTATTGGTCAACACCAAGAAAGGCCTTTCGGGCAAAATTCAGATTACCGGACGTTTCAACACCACGCTGTCCGTCCTCAACCGTCTGCCGAAATATCTGGGAGCTTATGAGTATGCGCAGTTAGCAAACGAAGCCAGAGCGGTACGGAACGAAACACCTTTGTATGACGATACGGAAATGGGAATTATACGCGACGGTCTCGACCCCGACCTCTATCCCAACGTAAACTGGCAGGATGAGATACTCAACAAAACATTCTGGCGGCACACTTATTATGTAAGCGGACGTGGCGGAAGCGATGTGGCACGTTATTTTCTGAGCCTGGGAGGTAAAAACGAAAGTGCGGCCTACAAGGTAGACAAGAACAGTATATACAGTTCGAACGTCAGCTACAACACCTATAATTACCGTATCAATCTAGACGTGAACCTGACCAAATCAACGAAAGTTTATTTGGGTTCTGACGGATTCCTCTCCCAGTTGAATCAGCCCGGCGTAGCCAATACCGAATATATATGGGGAGCACAGTCGCGGCTTACTCCATTGTCCATTCCCACCCAATATTCCAATGGTATGCTGCCCGGACGCGGTGCCGGAGAGCTGTCATCGCCTTATGTCATGATCAACCATACGGGAAAGGCTGCCAACGAAGTGTACAAGGGCAAATCAACTTTGGCAATCAATCAGGACTTTTCCGAATTGATCAACGGGCTTAAATTACGTGTACAGGGAGCATACGATATCCACAGCTACTTCAATGAACGGAGAAGCGTGCAGCCGGCCCTCTACAATGCGCTGGGCAGAGCAAGCGACGGATCACTCATCATGCAGGAGACCGTACAGGAGAAAAAAGCCTCGTACAGCAAGTCCACCCGCCAGTACCGCAAATACCACTTTGAGGCTACACTCAATTATGACCGGCTTTTCGGTACAGATCACCGGACATCCGCGCTGGTCTATTATTACATCAGCGATTCTAAAGACACGGACGACGCTACAAGTAATTTATCGGCCATTCCCTTGCGCTATCAGGGAGTATCCAGCCGGTTTACATATGGCTACAAGGATACTTACCTGCTGGACGTCAACTTCGGATATACCGGTTCCGAAAACTTCCAGCCCGGCAGACAATACGGTTTCTTCCCATCCGTCGCATTGGGCTGGGTACCTACCGGCTACAAGTTTATACAAGAGGCGCTCCCCTGGCTCGACTATCTTAAAATAAGAGCTTCGTATGGTTCGGTAGGTAACGACCGGATTACCGATGTCCGCTTCCCCTACCTTACTAAAGTGAACGAGGGCACCGGATCGGCTTGGGGCGTTCCCGACATCGAGATTATCGGTGAGACACGTATCGGAGCTGATAATCTGGCGTGGGAAAAGGCCATCAAGTCCAATGTGGGTATTGAAGGAAAGTTGTTTAATAACAAGATCGATTTCGTTGTCGATATTTTCCATGATCAGCGTAACGGTATTTTCCAGCAACGGGTACAGGTGCCCGAGTTCGTAGGAGTAGTCTCCAATCCATACGCGAATGTGGGTAAAATGAAAAGTTACGGTGCCGACGGAAACATCAGCTTCACACAGGATTTCACTCCCGATTTCGGCTTCACCTTACGGGGTAATTTCACGTACTCCAAAAATAAAGTACAGAACTGGGAGCAGGCTTATCTGGAGTATCCTTACCTGGAATACAATAATTTCCCGTACAATTCCATCCGCGGATATCAGGCAGTCGGACTGTTTAAGGACGAAGATGACATCAAATACAGTCCCAAGCAGACTTTCGGAGAGGTAATGCCCGGTGACATCAAATATAAGGATATCAATGGAGACGGTATGGTGGACAAGCTGGACATGGTGCCGTTGACGCACAGCACTTATCCACTGCTGATGTACGGCCTGGGAGCAGAAATCCGCTACAAGAATCTGACTCTGGGTGTATTGTTCAAGGGAACCGGCAAGACCTCTTTTTTCTATGTAGGTCAAAAGACGACAGTGAACGACGAAACCCACCTCAACGGAATGGGGTACATGCCTTTCTTCGAGGGTAACACCGGAAACGTACTCACCCTGGCAGCCAATCCAGTCAACCGATGGATTCCCAGAGATTATGCCATTGCACACGGGATCGACCCATCCCTTGCCGAAAACCCGAACGCGCGTTTCCCCCGCCTGCAATATGGAAATAACAGCAACAACAGCCAGTTATCCACCTTTTGGCAGGGCGATTCACGCTACATACGCCTGCAGGAAATCACCCTGAACTACCATCTTGCGACAGCTTTTCTGAGACGCATAGGTGTTTCTTCACTGGATATCCAATTCGTAGGTAACAACCTCTATGTATGGGATAAAGTGAAACTCTTCGATCCGGAACAGGCACGCTGGAACGGCCGTGTATATCCCATCCCTTCCACCTATTCCCTGCAATTATATGTCAATCTCTAATAAATACATCATCCGATAAACGATAAAATGAAAACATCCTTAATAAAAAAAACAGCAAGAACGTTCTTCTTGGTTCAGGCAGTCATGTTAGTAACGTCTTGCAGCAACTTCTTAAACATAGACAATTACTTTGATGATGAATTCAACATCGACTCGGTTTTCACCAATGCCCGATATATGGAAGCGTATATGTGGGGAGCGGCAGCCATGTTCCCGGATGAGGCACAGACCATCCGTAACGGGTACACACCGGGACCGATGGCGACCGACGAAGGATTTAACGGACTGACCGGAAGTGGAACGGCCAATATCTATCACGGCATGGATTTCGCCAACGGAAAGATCACACAGGATTTCCTCGGAGACGGCTCCCCCAACCTGAACCAATGGGGCAAATACTACAAAATCATCCGTAAGTGCAACAGCATCCTGCAAAACCTCGACCGCCCGAAAGACCTGACAAACTCGGAACGGCTCAGACTGGAAGGATACACACGTTTTATCCGTGCCTTCGCCTACTACAATCTTTTGGTCGATTACGGTCCGGCAATCTTGCTGGGAGACGAAGTAGTGAATACCAACGAACCTATCGAATACTACGACCGCCCCAGAGCCACCTATGACGAAACAATGAACTATACTTGTGAGGAGTTCGAAAAAGCGGCACGGCTGCTGCCCTCGCCTCAGGATGTTTCCACGCTGGACTTCGGACGCCCCACCAAAGGAGCCGCACTCGGCCTGGTAGCCCGCCTGCGATTGATACACGCCAGCCCGCTGTTCAACGGGGGGCCTGTTGCCAGCTCCTATTTCGGCAACTGGAAACGCAAGACCGACGGTGTGCATTATGTCTCCCAGCAATATGACGAAAGTCGGTGGGCAGTAGCTGCCGCCGCCGCAAAACGGGTGATGGATATGGGAGCGTACAAGCTCTATACGTATGCAAAAGACGACAACACGCCGGAGCTTCCCGCCGGAGTCACTTCCGACCCCAATTTCTATGACGCCTACCCGAACGGAGCCAACGGAATAGACCCTTTCAAATCTTATTCGGACATCTTTACCGGCGAAGCCGTAGCGTCCATCAACCCGGAATTGATCTGGGGAAGAAACACGACGTACCTCAACGAAACCATCAGCAAAGGTTCTTTCCCTCCCTCGATGGGTGGATGGGGACGTTTCTGCGTCACTCAGAAAGTGGTAGACGCCTATCTGATGGACGACGGCCGTACGAAAGAAGAAGCCGCCGCCGACGGATATTACTCGGAGACAGGCTTCACTTCCGAACCGCGTAACTTTTCCGGCTATCCCCTCAACGCCGGTGTATATAAGATGTACGCCAATCGTGAAATGCGGTTCTACGCATCTGTAGGATTCAATGAGGCAGTATGGCAGGCATTGTCCAGTTCGACTCTCAACAACCACACAGCCAAGTACTACTATCAGGATGAAGACGGTCGTGGCGGTGTTACAGCCACTTCGCCCAACTATCCCATCACCGGATACGTAATCAAAAAGTACAATAACCCGATGGATGCCTGGACCGGCACCGGAGCCCGCCATATCCAGAAAGCCTATCCCATCATCCGCTATGCGGAAATCCTGCTATCATATGCGGAGGCACTCAACAACCTGACCGGCCCCCACACCGTAGAACTGGACGGTCAGCCTTATACCATGAGCAGAGATAAAGAGGAAATTAAAAAAGCATTCAATCAAGTCCGCTACAGGGCCGGACTGCCGGGGCTGACAGCCAATCAACTCAACAGTACGCCGGAAGTACAGAAACAGATAGAACGCGAACGTATGGTAGAGTTTTTATGGGAAAACAGACGTTTCTATGATGTCCGCCGCTGGGGTATTTATGAAGAGACAGAGCAGGAACCTATCCGTGGAATGAATCCCGACGGCGCAACCAAAGAGACCTACTACCAGCGTGTCATCCCTAGTTCTTCCTCATTCCTGACGAGGGTGGTTGACAAAAGGTCTGTCTGGGTGCCCATACCACGCAACGAAATGAGAAGACTGCCTTCTCTCGACCAGAATCCGGGTTATTAATCTAAATAACAAAAAAGAAGATGAAACGAGATTTTATAACGATACTCGCACTTATGATAGCACTTTCGTCATGCAATGACGATGCGCTGTTTGAAAAGGAAATGTACAAGAATGTAGTGGCCCTGATCAGCAGTGACTACTATAACACGTTTGAAGAAGTAGTCACTTTGTCCCCTACCGGAGAAGAGGCGACAGGATATATCGCAGCCTGCACCGGAGGCACCCATGCCCCGAAACAAGACATGGTGATCGGGCTGGAAGAAGACCTGACTTCACTGGAATTCTACAACCGGTCTCTTTATGACGTCGATGAAGCCTGCTATGCCAAATTCCTGTCCAGTGACAAATACGAGATCGTAGATTACAAGATTCAGATCAATGCAGGCGAACGGACAGGCAGAACCATGATCAAGATACGTCCCGAAGGACTGTCGCCGGATTCTACCTACTTCGTAGGATTAAAAGCTACGGATATCTCCGGTGTCGAGATTAATGAAAGCAAAAACACCATTCTATATCAAATACTTATCAAGAACGATTATGCAACGCAGGGCGAAAACGTTTACTATTCAATGACCGGTCTGGCAGACGGAATGGCAACCGCAGGTAACAAGAAGATGTTTCCACTCACCCACAACAGCGTACGCGTGATAGCCGGAACGGAGTCTTTTGAAAGCAATGTGGATCACATCAACAAAACCGCCATCATACTGCAAGTGGAGGAAAACAATCATGTCACGATAAAGCCGTACAAGGATATTGAGGTAACTCAGATAGACGGTGACTCCAAATACCCCAATACATTCAAGGTAGAGGAATCTTTCGGTCATACTTATAATGTATTTCTGCTGTCGTACCGATACACAAAGGATGGGAAAAGCAAGGTGATGCAAGAGGAATTGCGGCTGGAAATAAATAATTAACGCAAAAACCTCGTAAGGTTAACCCTTTTCTCTTTAATATTAATAACTTTGTATGCAAATCTTTTTTCGTACCACTATAGTGGCACGAAAGAAGAACTATAGTTCCCCTTGTGTCCCACTCTAGTGGTCCGCACGGGGAACTGTAGTAGAACGAATTAATATTTAAGCCGGATTCCTTAGTTTATAGGAACGGAAACATTAATAACACAACAAAACAACTTAAGTTATGAGCGCACAGTATGACCTTTACGAGACTCCCGATATCAAGCAGACAGGAGAAAAACAACCCCTTCATCCCCGCATTGTTCCCAAAGGGACTATCGGTCAGGACGAATTTCTAGACCGCGTACACAAATTTACAAGAATCAGCCGTAGTTTGCTGGCAGGAGCAATGCAGTCTTTTCAAAATGAGTTAAAAGATTTACTGGCTAACGGCTGGATTGTAGAATTAGGCGAGATCGGCTATTTCTCCGTATCGCTGCAAGGACCACCCGTAATGCACAAGAAAGATGTGCGTGCACAATCAATCAAATTAAAAAACATCAACTATCTACCGACCAAACAATTCAAGCGGGAAGTAGGGTATGACATGAGATTGGAACGTACCGAATCCCTCACCCGGCCCAAAGGTAACGGACGTAGCGAAGCGGAATGTCTGGCATTAATAACCGCCCACCTTGAAAAATATCCTTGCATGACTCGCACTGATTATTGCTATATGACCGGTCACGACAAAAAGCGTGCACTAAAAGAGCTGAACGCTTTTATCAAAAAAGGGATACTGATGCGCTACGGAGCAGGAAAACAGGTGGTTTATGCGAAGAAAATGTGAAGCATATAGCGTATGTCCCTAATTGAACTCATTAGATGAATAAGGAGAATATGTTTTATGGATAGCCAATATGTATGAAAACATACTGGATGGTATTAGGGAAGAAGACTTTTAGCAAAATACCTAGAGAAAATAACAGCGGAACATCAAATGACCGCTGTTAGCATAACGTTTAGGATCACAACAAAAGAATATCATTTTAACCAACAATTGTAAACTTATCTCCTATAATCCTATCTTATTCTAAGTGAACATTTATTCTTTGAGTCAGCAAAACATTCACCTTCTTTCCGTTACATATTCCTGGTTTCCATGCAGGCATAGAATTAAAAACTTTAATCATAGCATTATCAGCATTACTATATTCCTTTCTGTTTTTCTTGTGGATTCTAACCCCTTTCAATTTACCAGTTTTATCAACAACAAAAGTCAAATTGAATGTACTTTGCACATCATTTTCAGGTACGCGATAATGCTTTCCCACATACTGTAGCAAAGCACTTCCACCACCTGGATAACTAGGAAACTCATCAACAACTTGATAAACATCCATTTTTGTAACTGTATCACGCATAAGTGAAAAACCACACTGTGCTTTTACGGTTCTACATGATATTAATACTACAGATAAGATTGTGATAATTAATATTCTAAAACTATTCTTCATACTTATATGTTTTATGGATTATTCCAATAATTATTAAAATGCTCTATGTATCTCTGATGAATGATAGAAGGGCAATAATATCAATTATACAAAGAGAAACTCAAAACCGTACTTTAGCAATAAATACCGGACAAAATCTGTTTCCAACCTTCTTCGGGCAGAGGCAACAGGGATCTATATACAGAAACTTTAAAACATTTTCTTTCGGAGACAATACACCCAAAAGTCGATCATTTTTCCGACAATGATGCCAAAGGAACTAAGCGCCAAAGCGATGTAAACAACGATAATCAATGGCTGTTCGTCTATCCATTTATTGACAAGTCCGGACATCCGTGCAAAAACACCGCCCACAATAGTCAGGACAATGGTCGAGATAATATGTATTTGTATAAATTTGTCTTTCTCGTCCGAGTCCAGCCTCTTATCTTTTAAATACCGGACAAGCCACAGGCACGGAACAAAGATAAATATCGCAATAAGCGCAACCGTCATCACTTCTTCTACAGGAACCTCATGCAAGCCTCCGTCGAAAAAGCGTAAACTGTGTATTCTTAATAAACAGGAAGTCATCATTTATACTACATCCGTTAATTCTTGATTCATATTCTTCATTCCCTTTCCATCGCCTAGCCGGTCGTTCTCCGGACATCCCGGCTCCTGAGTCACCGGAGTCACGTTGGATTCTTGAATCTACAAAGGTATGGATATGATATGAAAAGGACAATTTTCAATCGGAAAAAGATGAAAGGAGAACAACAAAAAAACATCTGACCATTTCTTTAGTTGAAGAAACTTATTAACGCACTTTGAGTTTTTTGCTTGGCAGTTCATTTGGAAACACATACATTTGCATCGTGATCACAAAACAAAAGAAACAGATTTACTAACTATTAAAAAACAAAAAAGATTATGGCACTTAGGTATGTCGTTAAAAAAAGAATGATTGGTTTCGGTAAAGAGAAAACCGAAAAGTATGTAGCACAGAATTTTATTACCAATACGGTTAATTTCAAGGATTTGTGTGATGAGATTTCAAAAGTGGGAATGGTTCCCAGCGGAGCGGTCAAGTTTGTACTCGATGCACTGATCGATACGCTGAATATAAACTTAAACAAAGGTATTTCCGTACAACTGGGTGATTTCGGTCAATTCCGTCCCGGCATCAGCAGCGAAAGTCAGGAGACAGAAGCGGCAGTGGATTCCGACACGATTCGTCGGGTGAAGATCGTATTTACTCCGGGATACAAGTTTAAGGATATGCTGAAAAAGGCAAGTATTCAAAAACTGGTAACCGGCAGCGAGATCGTTGACAACGGAAACGCTCCTACTCCTCCCAACCCCGACGGCGGCGGTGACGGCGGCGATGAGGAAGCACCTGACCCGACAGTATAAAAACAGGAACAAAAAAAGCTCTGCATGAGCTGAAACGCAAAAATGACCGGAAGCACTGCTTTCCGGTCATTTTTTTAATAATCTCTTCTCTCTCTTAATTTTTTTATCCTTCGTACGGTTCAAAGTCCTCTTTTCCGACTCCGCAAAGTGGACAAGTCCAATCATCCGGAATGTCTTCAAATGCTGTTCCCGGTTCAATTCCGCTCTCGGGATCTCCTTGTGTGGGGTCGTAAATGTATTCACAGACTGTGCAAATGTACTTTTTCATAACGTTCGTTTTTTTATTGGTTTACTAAATAATATAACGCAAATAAAATGCAAATTGTTCGAACTTATTTCTTATCCCGAGTAAAAAAGTTATCTTTGCAACATATTTGTAGAACAAAACCAACAAGTTACATCATGCTAATAGCATTGCTACCTATCCTGCTAATTATATGTGCAATCCTCCTGCTCAGCTATCTATGGGAACGGAGAAAATGTCTTCGGATGCAAAAACGACTATTCCGGGAATCCAGAAAGCTGGAACATACCAACCACATCGCCAGCGCCATTCTGAAAAATGTCCATGCCTATATCTTATTAATAGATAACGACTTCAAAGTATTAAAAACAAACTACTATCAACTCACCGGAACTCAGAAAGGTCTGGAAGAAAAGAGAGTGGGCGACTTATTGCAATGTCGCAACGCATTATCGGCGGAAGGAGGCTGCGGTACTCATGCTTACTGTGGCTCCTGCCCCATACGTTGTGCCATCCGCCAGGCTTTCGAACAAAGAAGAGGCTTCACTGATCTGGAAGCTACTCTGAACGTGCTTACTTCCGAAAAGAAATCCGTAGAATGTGACGCCGTGATATCCGGTTCCTATTTTCTCCTTAACGAAGAAGAGAATATGGTACTTACCGTGCACGATATCACCCAACTTAAAGAAACAGAAAAGCAACTGACACTTGCCAAAGAGAAAGCAGAAAATGCCGACCTTTCGAAGTCTGCCTTCCTTGCCAATATGAGTCACGAAATCCGCACGCCTCTCAACGCCATCACAGGATTTGCAGAAATACTCGCCAGCGCCAATACAGAAGAAGAAAAGGCACAATATCAGGAGATCATAAAGATGAATGCCGATCTGCTGCTGCAACTAGTGAACGATATCCTGGATATGTCGAAAATAGAAGCCGGTACACTGGAATTTGTATATACAAAGGTAGATATCAATCTGTTACTATCCGACTTGCGGCAGCTTTTCCAAATGAGAGTCAACGACGCAGGAAAAAACATCCGGATAATAGCAGAACCAAGCCTTCCCTCCTGTAGCATAGAGACCGACCGGAACCGTGTCGCGCAGGTGCTCTCCAATTTTACCACCAACGCCATTAAATTCACGCAGGAGGGAACGATCAGCATCGGTTATGAGGCAAGAGATACCGAACTTTATTTTTATGTCACCGACACCGGAGCCGGAATCCCTGCCGACAAACTACCGGAAGTTTTCGGCCGCTTCGTGAAGCTGAACAAAGACAAGAAAGGAACGGGGCTGGGACTTTCCATCTCTAAAACCATCGTAAACAAATTGGAGGGGCAAATCGGCGCAGACTCCGTAGAAGGCAAGGGATCAACGTTCTGGTTTACGATTCCCTATCGTACTTGCGGACGTCCCGAATAAAGTAACTTCATAAAAAGTTTTAATTAAACATTTTATCACAATTTTATGTTGTATTTTTGCGGTCCTAATCAAACGCATGTATTTGCATGAGTACTACAAAAAAAGACGATTATTATCATGTAGGCCTTACGGATGACGAAGTCCTACAAAGCAGAGAAAAGAACGGTGTCAATCTGTTAACACCCCCCAAGCGTCCTTCCTTATGGAAGCTCTATCTTGAAAAGTTTGAAGATCCGGTTGTGCGGGTATTGTTGGTAGCCGCCGTATTTTCACTGATCATTTCCATCATCGAAAATGAATATGCCGAAACTATCGGAATCATAGCGGCCATCTTGTTGGCCACAGGCATTGGCTTCTTTTTCGAATATGATGCCAATAAAAAATTCGACTTACTGAACGCCGTCAATGAAGAAACACTCGTAAAAGTGATTCGCAACGGACACGTACAGGAAATCCCACGTAAAGACGTCGTTGTAGACGATATTATCATACTGGAAACAGGCGAAGAGATTCCTGCCGACGGCCAGCTGCTGGAAGCGATCTCCCTGCAAGTGAACGAATCCAACCTGACCGGAGAACCGGTAATCAACAAGACTGTGATCGAAGCGGACTTTGACGAAGAAGCAACCTATGCCTCCAACTTAGTGATGCGCGGAACGACAGTGGTGGACGGACACGGTACCATGCGCGTACTGCACGTGGGAGATGCCACAGAAATCGGCAAGGTAGCACGCCAGAGCACCGAAGAAAATCTGGAACCGACCCCTCTGAATATACAGTTGACCAAGCTCGCGAACCTGATCGGTAAAATCGGTTTTACCGTTGCCGGACTTGCCTTCCTTATCTTCTTTGTAAAAGATGTACTGTTGTACTTTGATTTCAGTTCGCTGAACGGCTGGCACGAGTGGCTTCCGGTTTTCGAACGGACCCTCAAATATTTCATGATGGCCGTCACTTTAATTGTAGTAGCCGTCCCCGAAGGGTTGCCCATGAGCGTGACACTCAGCCTGGCCCTGAATATGCGCCGTATGCTCTCGACCAACAATCTGGTACGGAAAATGCACGCCTGCGAGACGATGGGAGCTATCACCGTGATCTGTACGGACAAAACGGGTACACTGACTCAAAACCTGATGCAGGTACACGAACCCAATTTCTACGGAATCAAGAATGGCGGCAACCTGGGCGATGATGACATCAGCGCTCTCGTCGCAGAAGGAATCAGCGCCAACTCAACCGCTTTCCTCGAAGAAGCGGCAACGGGCGAAAAGCCGAAAGGTGTCGGTAACCCTACGGAAGTCGCCCTGTTATTATGGCTCAACAGTCAGGGAAGAAATTATCTCGAACTCCGTGAACACGCCCGCATCCTCGACCAGCTCACCTTCTCGACCGAACGTAAATTTATGGCGACTCTCGTCGAGTCTCCGATCATCGGAAAGAAAGTACTTTATATAAAAGGAGCACCCGAAATCGTGCTCGGCAAATGTAAGGAAGTCGTGCTGGACGGCCGACGGGTAGATGCCGTCGAATATCGTTCGACAGTAGAAGCCCAGTTGCTGAATTATCAGAATATGGCAATGCGCACACTCGGCTTTGCCTTCAAAATAGTAGGAGAAAACGAACCGAATGACTGCACGGAACTGGTGTCTGCCAACGACCTTAATTTCTTAGGAGTCGTAGCCATCTCAGACCCGATTCGTCCGGATGTGCCCGCCGCTGTGGCCAAATGCCAGTCGGCTGGTATCGGTATCAAGATCGTTACCGGTGACACACCGGGAACTGCGACGGAAATTGCCCGTCAGATCGGACTGTGGCAACCGGAAACAGATACCGACCGGAATCGTATCACCGGTGTTGCCTTTGCCGAACTGAGTGACGAAGAAGCGCTGGACCGTGTGATGGACCTCAAAATCATGTCCCGCGCCCGCCCGACGGACAAACAACGTCTTGTGCAGTTGCTTCAACAAAAAGGAGCCGTAGTCGCCGTAACCGGAGACGGTACGAACGATGCGCCTGCCCTGAATCATGCCCAAGTCGGTCTGTCAATGGGTACAGGTACGTCCGTAGCCAAAGAAGCCAGTGACATCACACTGCTCGACGACTCGTTCAACAGCATCGGTACCGCTGTCATGTGGGGACGTTCTCTTTATAAGAATATTCAGCGTTTCATCGTATTCCAGCTGACGATCAACTTTGTAGCCTTGCTAATCGTGTTATTGGGATCGATGATCGGAACAGAACTTCCGCTGACAGTGACACAAATGCTGTGGGTGAACCTGATTATGGATACTTTTGCCGCT
>CDZL01008095.1_pt1 | contig 16841 bp, 13 predicted proteins | sample 557581 | NCBI WGS metagenome assembly CDZL01 (sample SAMEA3182063, study PRJEB8094) | gut metagenome | biome: human; feature: gut; material: Stool; isolation source: human stools | place: Canada | collected 2013-01-29 | reverse complement strand
GGACTAAATAGTTTTTATCTTTGCGCCCTATTAGTATGTTTAATTCATGGAGTGGTTATATAATCTGTTTCTCGAACATTCTGCCTTACAGGCAGTTGTGGTGCTTTCACTGATTTCTGCGATTGGGCTGGGGCTGGGAAGAGTGCATTTCTGGGGAGTATCTCTGGGAGTCACTTTTGTTTTTTTTGCAGGTATCCTTGCCGGGCACTTCGGGCTTTCGGTTGATCCACAGATGCTGAATTATGCAGAAAGTTTCGGACTGGTTATTTTCGTATATTCACTGGGGCTTCAGGTAGGGCCCGGTTTCTTCAGTTCTTTCCGGAAAGGAGGGGTGACGCTGAATATGTTGGCGTTGGCCGTAGTTCTGTTGGGTACTTTGCTGACTGTTGTTGCCAGTTATGCGACAGGTGTGTCGCTTCCTGATATGGTGGGTATCCTTTGCGGAGCCACGACTAATACTCCTGCCTTGGGAGCTGCGCAGCAGACACTTAAACAGATGGGCATAGAAAGCAGTACTCCGGCTTTGGGGTGTGCGGTAGCCTATCCGATGGGAGTGATCGGTGTAATTCTTGCCGTACTGCTGATTCGTAAATTCTTGGTTCATAAAGAAGACTTGGAGATTAAAGAAAAGGATGATGCCAACAAAACCTTTATCGCAGCGTTTCAAGTACATAACCCCGCTATTTTTAATAAAAGTATCAAGGATATAGCTCAGATGAGTTATCTGAAATTTGTGATTTCCCGTTTGTGGCGTGACGGTCATGTCAGTATTCCTACCTCCGACAAGGTATTGAAGGAAGGCGACCGCCTGTTGGTGATCACAGCGGAAAAGAATGTCCTGGCTCTGACAGTACTTTTCGGTGAACAGGAAGAAAATACGGACTGGAACAAGGAAGATATAGACTGGAATGCAATTGACAGCGAATTGATCTCGCAGCGTATCGTCGTAACCCGCCCCGAACTGAATGGAAAGAAACTTGGCTCATTGAGACTAAGAAACCATTATGGAATCAATATCAGCCGTGTGTACCGTTCGGGTGTGCAACTACTTGCCACTCCGGAACTGATTCTCCAGCTGGGCGACCGCCTGACAGTAGTAGGTGAAGCAGCAGCCATTCAGAATGTAGAAAAAGTATTGGGAAATGCAGTGAAAAGTCTGAAAGAACCTAATCTTGTTGTCATATTTATAGGCATCGTATTGGGATTGGCATTGGGAGCGATCCCGTTCTCCATACCGGGAATCAGTACCCCCGTGAAGCTGGGGCTGGCAGGCGGACCGATTATCGTGGGTATCCTGCTGGGAACTTTCGGCCCACGGATACACATGATCACTTACACTACCCGCAGCGCCAATCTGATGCTGCGCGCGTTGGGGCTTTCCATGTATCTAGCCTGTCTTGGTCTGGATGCCGGTGCTCATTTCTTCGATACTGTCTTCCGTCCGGAAGGATTGCTTTGGATAGCTTTGGGAGCCGGGCTGACAATTATCCCGACGGTCCTGGTCGGCTTTGTCGCTTTCAAGATTATGAAGATAGACTTCGGCAGTGTATCCGGTATGTTGTGCGGTAGTATGGCGAATCCGATGGCGCTGAATTATGCCAACGATACGATACCGGGTGACAATCCTTCTGTCGCTTATGCTACAGTATATCCGTTGTGTATGTTTCTGCGTGTGATCATTGCGCAGGTGCTGTTGATGTTTTTATTGGGCTGACGATGAACATTAAAGGCTGTAATTTGTAATAAGTAGATGATAAATCGTTATATTTATAGCGATAAACGATAAGTCGATAAATAGCATATTGTAAATAGTAAAATAGTACATATAATGACTGCTCAAAGTAATATAACTCCTGAAAGCATAGTTGGCGATCTCCGCTACTTGCAGTTGCTTTCCCGGAGTTTTCCTACTATTGCTGATGCAAGTACGGAAATTATTAATCTGGAGGCTATCCTGAATCTGCCTAAAGGAACGGAGCATTTCTTGACAGACATACACGGTGAATACGAAGCCTTCCAACATGTGTTAAAGAATGCTTCGGGTGCGGTAAAACGCAAAGTGAACGAGATTTTCGGCAATACCCTGCGCGAAGCGGAGAAGAAAGAACTCTGCACGTTGATCTATTATCCGGAAGAGAAAATTCAGCTGGTAAAAGCTCGCGAGAAGGATCTGGACGACTGGTATCTGATCACTCTGAACCAGTTGGTGAAGGTTTGTCAGAATGTGTCTTCCAAATATACCCGTTCCAAAGTTCGAAAATCCTTGCCCGCAGAGTTCTCTTACATCATTCAGGAATTACTGCACGAAACGTCTGTCGAGCCGAATAAGCACGCATATATCAATGTCATCATCAGCACCATAATCTCTACCAAGCGGGCGGATGACTTTATTATAGCCATGTGTAATCTGATTCAGCGTCTGACCATTGATTCTCTTCATATTGTGGGTGATATATACGACCGTGGTCCCGGAGCACACATCATCATGGATACTTTGTGCAATTACCACAACTTCGACATCCAATGGGGCAACCACGATATCCTGTGGATGGGAGCCGCTTCCGGCAATGACAGTTGTATAGCCAACGTGATCCGTATGTCCATGCGCTACGGTAATCTGGGTACTCTTGAAGACGGTTATGGAATCAATCTGCTTCCTTTGGCAACTTTCGCCATGGATACTTATGCCGATGATCCGTGTACCATCTTTATGCCGAAGATGAATTTTGCCGACACCAATTACAATGAGAAGACTTTGCGTCTGATCACCCAGATGCACAAGGCGATTACGATCATCCAGTTTAAGCTGGAAGCTGAAATAATAGACCGTCGTCCGGAATTCGGGATGAGTAACCGCAAGCTGTTGGAGAAGATCGATTTTGAGCGTGGAGTTTTTGTGTATGAAGGCAAAGAATATGCCCTGCGTGACACAAACTTCCCGACCGTAGACCCTGCCGATCCTTATCGATTGACCGACGAAGAACGGGAACTTGTGGAAAAGATTCACTATTCGTTTATGAATAGTGAGAAGTTGAAGAAGCATATGCGTTGCCTGTTTACGTATGGCGGAATGTATCTGGTTTCCAATTCCAATCTTCTTTATCATGCTTCGGTACCTTTGAATGAGGATGGCAGTTTCAAGCATGTCAAGATACGTGGCAAGGAGTATTGGGGACGTAAGTTGCTCGATAAGGCCGATCAGCTGATTCGTACTGCATACTTTGATGAAGAAGGAGAGGATGATAAAGAATTTGCGATGGACTATATCTGGTATATGTGGTGTGGTCCGGAAGCTCCTCTGTTTGATAAGGATAAGATGGCGACTTTCGAACGCTATTTTCTGGAAGACAAGGAGATACAAAAGGAAAAGAAGGGATATTACTACACGCTTCGCAATCGTGAAGATATCTGCGATCAGATATTAGATGAGTTCGGGGCATTGGGACCTCATTCTCATATCATCAATGGTCATGTGCCTGTAAAGACTATTCAAGGAGAACAGCCGATGAAGGCAAATGGCAAATTGTTCGTTATTGACGGAGGATTTTCCAAAGCCTATCAGCCGGAGACGGGAATTGCGGGCTATACGCTTGTTTACCATTCTCACGGGATGCAGTTGGTGCAGCACGAGCCGTTCCAGTCCAGGCAGAAAGCCATTGAAGAAGGGTTGGATATCAAGTCAACCAACTTTGTACTGGAGTTCAATTCGCAACGGATGATGGTGAAAGACACCGATAAAGGGAAGGAACTTGTGACGCAGATTCAGGATTTGAAGAAGTTGCTTGTGGCTTATCGCATCGGGTTGATTAAAGAGAAAGTATAAATAAGTAATAGGTAATAAGTATTAGGTAATAAGTATTAGGTATTAACCGTAGCTGCCATTTAGAGACGCATCTGTCTGTCATTCAGACGACTGTAAGGAGGAAGAATCTCTTCTTTGTGACTACAAAAGAGGAGATCCTTCGACAAGCTCAGGATGGCAGATACTTATGCTCGTCATTATCGAATTGTTTCACTTTGATAAAGTGATGAAAACTTTGAATGACAGATAGATATACCTCTAAATGATAGCTACGGTTAATACTTAATACTTATTACCTAATACTTAATACTTATTACCTATTACTTATTAATCAGCCTTAGAAGAGGACAATGCCCGCTTCTATGATCGCTCCTTTATCGAAATTACCGGATTTGTTGTAATACCGTGTCAGTCCGTAACCACCGGTGGCAAAGATGCCGAATTTCTTGCTGATCTGATATTCCAGATTCGCCCGTGCCTGCAATCCATAAAGGCGTCGGGGAATCACTTCATCCTTGTTGGAGCACGTTTCTATATGCTGGAATCCGAGGTCACCGCTAATAGACAAACCTTTGTAAACAGGCACTGCCAGTCCGGCACGGTAAGACGTGCTGATAGAAAACTTATCGTTCAGATTCTGATCGAATGCACCTACTCCCAAGATCGTATAAAACAGTTGGTTCTTGAAACGCACTCCTATGTTGGCGGGCGTGACGTTACCGCCATATACCATCATTTGTATTCTTGTATCGGGGTTCGCGTTCACGAGGCCGAGTTGTAATCCTTTCATATCTTCCCTGTAGTAATTGACCAGACCGATCTGAAAGCCATGAGCCTTCGTCGCATAGTTGCATAACCCGATCTGTGCGCCATTCAGGTCTTTTGCGGTGATATTGGCGATACCGGCAATCTGCAGACCGTTCATGTTTTCGCCTACCACATTCAAGAGTCCGGAAGTCATCATACCGTTGAAACTCTGTCCCGTGATATTTGACACGCCGGAAAACTGAAATCCCGAAGCCATGTTTCCCGTCACATTCATCAGACCGCTTATCATTACTCCCGAGTTGTTGTCTCCACCGATGCCGGTAAGTCCCGAAATAATGACCCCCTTTGAGCCGTCGCCTGTGATATTCACCAGTCCGGCGGCGGAAAGCCCTACGGTGTTGTTTCCGCTGATATTGCTGACACCCGCTATCTGAACACCCCGCATCGTACCACCGGCAAGATTGGCTAATCCTGTGATCTGTACTCCGTTCATATCTCCATGAATGACGCTTCCCAGCGCGTTGATGCCAACGCCGTTGAGACGGTTCAGCGTAGACAGCAGACCGAGGTTTACATAAGTCGTCTGAGTGCTGTCATACGGCTGTGTGCAGATGTCTTTCCAGAAGGAAAGGTTGATGCCCGCACTCTTGTTCTGTGCCGGCAAACAAACGGCAGCCATCAGAACAGCTGCCGTGAATATTGTCTTTATTATCTTCATCTTTATTATAACTCTTTTTTTCAGTTTAGGTTCACAGAGTATTCCCTTAATCCTTCACTTCCTTTATCCTTTCGCTTCCTGATACAGATAGCGTTTGATGCTCTTTTTCGGGGTCTTTTCAAATTCTTCGGGATATATCTTCATTTTTAGTATTTGGCTGTATGCCGGTAACATGGCGTTCAGTGCTACGCGGTTTTCTTCCATTACCCGTTCGATATCCTCATTCTTCAGGCCGTGGGCGAATGCTTCGTCAAAGTCCGGATAAACCAGTCCGACGAGTTTCTCGTTCTGCTGTACGATGATGCTTTCCGATACGTATGGCAGGTTGTTCAGTTTATCTTCGATTTCTTCGGGGTAGATGTTCTGTCCGCTGGCGCTGAGCAACAGGTTCTTGCTGCGTCCCTTGATGGTGATATTTCCTTCGGCGTCCATCAAGGCGAGGTCGCCTGTGTGCAGCCAGCCGTCTTTGTCGATCACTGCTTCTGTCGCTTCGTTGTTCTTGTAATATCCCAGCATCACGTTAGGGCCTTTGCAGACGATTTCGCCAACGATATTTTCCGGATCGGAAGACAGTACCCGTACGTCCATACGTGGCGCGGCTTTTCCGCACGAGCCTAGTTTGAATCTTGTCCAGTCTTCGTAGCAGATGATCGGACCGCATTCTGTCATGCCGTATCCTACCGTATAAGGGAAGTCTATCATTTTAAGGAATTGTTCTACTTCCTGATTGAAGGCTGCTCCACCTACGATGATTTCTCTGAAATTTCCACCGAACGCTTTGATCATTTCTTCGCGTATGGTTGCTTTTATCTTGTCGTTGATGATGGGTACTTTGAGTAAGATTTTCATGGTCGGCGTTTCCAGTTTCGGTAGTACGCTCTTCTTGATAATCTTTTCGATGATGAGCGGAACGGCGACGATGAGATTCGGTTTTACTTCTTCGAATGCCTGGAAGATAATTTTCGGACTCGGCATACGGGTGAGGAAGTAGATGTGGCAGCCGACGGAGAACTCATAGAGGAACTCGAAGGCCAGTCCGTACATATGTGCCATAGGAAGCATGGAGACGATCTTGTCTCCGGCTTTCAGTTCGAGCACTTCATACGCGAACTTGGTGTTCGACCAGAGGCTACGGTAGGGGAGCATGACTCCTTTTGAGTAGCTCGTTGTGCCGGACGTGTAGTTGATTACTGCCAGTTCTTCGGGTTCATCCTTATGGTATTCGATGTGTTCTTTGCGGAAGTTCTTCGGGTATTTCTTGCCGAACATTTCGTTCAGATGTTCACGTGCGTGCGTCAGTCGTTCGCTGCGTGATACCAGTAAGGTGAAGTCGTTCATCATCAGGATACCTTCCAGCAGGGGCATTGCCGATTCGTTGAGGTTTTCCCACACCATGTCTCCCACAAATAGTAATTTGGCTTCGGAGTGGTTGACGATGTTGTGCACATTGTCCGCCTTGAACTCGTGAAGGATGGGGACGATGACTGCTCCATACGTCAGTGTGGCGAGGAAAGTGACTCCCCAATGGGAACTGTTTCGGCCGCAAACGGCGATTTTGTCTCCCTTGCGGATTCCGCTTTCTTCAAAGATGATATGGAGTTTTTCGATTTTTCGAGCAACGTCTTTATACTGAAGGGTGGCTCCCTTATAATCTGTCAGGGCGTCTAAGTCCCAATTGTTCTTGATACTATTTTCAATGTAAGCTATAAAACTCTTTTCCATTGTTTTTGCACATTTGGTATTAAATTGTGCAAATATAGTAATTAAATTAAGAATGAAGAATTAAGAATGAAGAATTTTTGGAAATGGGGAGTCTTGGGGTAATAAGGGACTAAGATGTGGAAGTATGGGAAAAGTGTTGGGAAGTATAGGGGAAGGAGTTGTGCCACGCCTTTGGCACAAGTGTTTCCGGCCCTGTGGTACGATTGTTCCTTACACATGACATCACTGTTCTTTCTATAAGGGAAAGAAATCATCAATACATACTATGGCCGATAAGGATAGATGGTGGAGTTGTTAACAATGCTTGTTATGGCAGTCCACAATGCATGTCGCAGTCGTTAACAATGCTTGTTATGTCTTTCTACTAACCTGGTTCTATTTTATGGCAATAATAGTTATCCTATAACAAAAGATATGGATCATGCACAGCCATTGCATTTGGCAACGGGTAGTGATTATGAGCATTCTATTAAAAGTATTAGTGCAGGGCATATTGATAATGCAGGGATAGATGATACCGAACATTTTGAGAAAGGATATATAACAGAAGAATAAGTCATAACCCCATAAAAAGGAATGCTCCTCCTTTCCCGAAAACCTCAAGGAAAAAAAGAGCATTATACCTATGGAAATTTTCTTGGCTTCCGACCTTACATAGTCTTTAGCGAATGTTGTACGCGTTATCTCTATAGACCTGTTCACAAAGCAACCTATAGAAATGACCGTACCCAACACATTTTTCGGAGTCCTGTGCTCCAAAAGTTAACTTGATTATCTTATTTGTATCAAATTAAAGATACAATTTTTTTATCGGGTGCAAGTTACAAAATAATAATAAATACCCTTTTAAAGGCACTTATTTTTAGGGAAACTATACCAAAATAAAGATCATTCCTGTTTGAAAATGAACTAAGATAAAACAGGAAAGAGTTCTTTTTGAATTTATTTCAAGTACCATTCGTACATTCTCCGTACTCCTTCCTCTATTTCTATTTTGTGATGCCATCCCAAAGAGTGTAGTTTGGACGGATCGGTCAGTTTGCGCATAGTGCCGTCCGGTTTGCTGCTGTCGAAGGTTAGTTTGCCTTGATAGCCTACCGTTTCTACAATTCGTTCAGCGAGTTGGCGGATGGTGATTTCTTTTCCCGTTCCGATGTTGATATGGCAGTTGCGGATATCCTTGTCACCTTCTTTGTAGGTATCTTTGAAGTTCACGTGTTCCATTACGAATACACTGGCGTCGGCCATTTCTTCGCTCCAGAGAAACTCGCGCAGGGGAGTTCCCGTGCCCCACAGAGTCACTTCCGTTTCGCTGATACCGTATTTGCGGAGGATATTCAGAATGTCCGCCTTGGGGCTGTCGCCATTGATGCCTTCTACAGGACGTTGGTTCATATCCTTGCGGACAGCTTCCCAGTCTCCTTCCTTCAGACAGTGCGCAAGATGAATCTTACGGATCATGGCAGGCAGGACATGGCTGCGTTCCAAGTCAAAATTATCATTCGGACCGTATAAGTTGGTCGGCATCACGGCGATGTAATTCGTGCCGTATTGCAGGTTGAAGCTCTCGCACATTTTCAGTCCGGCGATCTTGGCGATGGCGTATGGCTCATTTGTGTATTCCAGTGGTGAAGTCAGCAGGACTTCTTCTTTCATCGGCTGTTCGGCGTCACGCGGATAGATGCAGGTGCTGCCTAGAAACAGCAGTTTCCGGACGTTATGACGGAAACTTTCACCGATGACGTTCTGCTGTATTTGCAGGTTCTTATAAATGAAGTCGGCACGATAAATACTGTTTGCCATGATGCCGCCTACGAATGCAGCAGCCAGAAACACATACTCCGGTTGCTCTTCGTCGAAAAAACGGCGGACAGCTACACCGTCGAGCAAATCCAGTTCTTGATGCGTACGCCCGATCAGATTGGTATATCCCTTATCCTGTAAATTCTTCCAGATAGCAGAACCCACCAAACCGTGATGCCCTGCTACATAGATTTTTGCATTCTTTTCCATGATTAAGTATCATATATGAACACGGATTACTCCGGTTATGCGCATCTTCTGTAAAAAAAGAAGATCGTTTAATCGGCGTAATCCGCGTTCGGTTTGAGGTCTGTTAGTGCTTGGTAGCGATCATTCTTTTTACTTTCTCCATGTCATGGCGCACCATGATGCTTACCAGTTCTCCGAACGATGTCTTCCTTGGGTTCCATCCCAACAATGTCCGGGCTTTGGTAGGGTCTCCTAACAGTTGTTCCACTTCTGCCGGACGGAAATATTTGGGATCAACCTCTACCAATACTTTTCCGGTAGCCACGTCGATACCCTTTTCGTTCACGCCTTCACCTTCCCAACGAAGTTCGATGCCTGCCTCCTTGAATGCCAGTGCGGCAAATTCGCGTACGGTGTGCATCTCTCCGGTGGCGATTACGAAATCTTCCGGAACGTTATGCTGAAGAATCAGCCACATACATTCCACGTAATCTTTCGCATACCCCCAGTCACGGCGGGCATCCAGATTACCTAAATACAGCTTGTCCTGCTCGCCTTGTGCGATACGTGCGGCAGCGAGAGAAATCTTGCGGGTAACGAATGTTTCGCCACGACGTTCACTTTCGTGATTGAACAAGATGCCGTTAACGGCAAACATGCCATAGCTTTCGCGGTAGTTCTTGGTGATCCAGAAGCCGTATTGCTTTGCCACTCCGTAGGGAGAACGGGGATAGAACGGAGTTGTCTCCTTCTGCGGAACTTCCTGCACCTTACCGAAGAGCTCGGAGGTGGAAGCCTGATATATCCTTGTTTTCGTTTCCAGTCCCAGGATGCGTACGGCTTCGAGCATACGCAGTGTGCCGATAGCGTCCGCTTCGGCAGTATATTCGGGTACGTCGAACGATACCTTCACATGACTCTGTGCTGCCAGATTGTAGATTTCATCCGGTTGCACCTGCTGTATGATGCGGATCAGTGAGCTGGAGTCCGTCATATCGCCGTAGTGCAGGTTGATGGTACGTTTTTGTTTCATGTCGCGTACCCATTCGTCAAAGTACAAATGCTCGATACGTCCGGTATTGAATGAGGAAGAACGACGGAGGATACCGTGTACTTCGTAACCTTTTTGCAAGAGAAATTCGGCAAGATAAGAACCATCCTGTCCGGTGATGCCTGATATAAGGGCTGTTTTCATATTCCTTTATTTTTTATTTGAAAATACGGGGGACAAATTTCGTTATTTTATGCTGTATATGCAAACCAAGTCTGTTTTATTTTCCCGTTCCTTTTCCCATTACTTTGTCTATGATCAACGCGATGGCTCCGTCGCCCGTCACGTTGCAGGCAGTCCCGAAACTGTCCATGGCGATGTAGAGTGCGATCATCAGCGCCTGTGCCGACTCGTCGAAGCCGAGCATCGATTGCAGGATACCGAGTGCCGCCATGATGGCTCCTCCCGGAACGCCCGGTGCGGCTACCATCGTGATGCCCAGCATAAAGATGAATCCGGCAAACAGCGGGAAGTCGAACGGCATTCCCTGCATCATCATCAGTGCCAGTGCGCAGGCCACGATTTTCAGCGTGCTGCCGGACAGGTGAATGGTGGCGCAGAGCGGAATCACAAATCCTGCAATGTCGGCGGATACTCCGTTCTTCTTCGTCTGCTCCAGCGTCACCGGAATGGTGGCGGCGGACGATTGCGTGCCCAATGCGGTGAAATAGGCCGGCATCATCCTGCCCAGCAACCGGAACGGATTCTTACGGACGAAGAGTGCTGCAATGGAATACTGAAAGACGAGCAGGAAGATATGTAACAGAAAGATAACTCCGATGATTTTGATAAAGACCATCAGAATGGCATATACTTGTCCGGAATGAGTCATATTCAGGAAAATGCCGAAGATGTAAAGCGGCAGTAAAGGCAGGATGACCGCACTGATCATGCGCACGATGATTTCCTGAAAATCCCGTGCTACACTCTTCAGAGCATCGCTGTGCAGTGCCGCCAGTCCCAATCCCAGTGTGAAGGCAAGGATCAATGCCGTCATGACATTCATCAGCGGAGGGATGGATACGGAGAAGTAGGGGAGAATGCCGTGCGCTTCGCTGACTTCTTCGAGCGGCGCGCCCACTTCGATGAGCGAGGGGAACACGGTGACACCGGTGAAGTAGGACAGGAAGCCGGAGAAGAGCGTCGCACCGTAAGCGATGAGGGCGGTGACAAGCAGCATCTTTCCCGCACCTTTGCCGATGTCGGCAATGGCTACGGTGACCAGTCCGACGATAATGAGCGGGATGGAGAAGTTAAGAAATTCACTGAAAATTCCGTTGAACGTAACGAATATTCGCACCAGCGGAGCCGGAAAAATAGTGCCAATGGCAATCCCCAAGATGATAGCAATAATGATGCGTGGCAGCAGGCCGATCTTGATTTTCTTCATTCTGATAGTTATTTGTTGACCACAAAAATAGTATTTTAATCCAAAACTAGCGAACAAATGTGCTTTTCAAGTGTTTCTTACATAAACAATATTTTAAAATATATAAGATATGGCAAATCAGAATAAAACAGATATCGGGTTGATCGGTCTGGCAGTGATGGGTGAGAACCTTGCTTTGAATATGGAAAGCAAGGGGTGGCACGTCTCTGTTTATAATCGTACCGTCCCCGGAGTGGAAGAAGGAGTAGTAGACCGCTTTATGAATGGTCGTGCTAAAGGTAAAAACATTGAAGGTTTTACAGATATAAAGGCTTTTGTGGAATCAATCGCCACCCCTCGCAAGATTATGATGATGGTACGTGCCGGCAGTCCGGTAGACGAACTGATGGATCAGCTTTTCCCTTTGCTTTCTCCCGGAGATATTCTGATTGACGGTGGTAATTCTAATTACGAAGATACCAATCGCCGTGTAAAATTAGCTGAATCGAAAGGATTCTTGTTTGTAGGAAGCGGAGTGTCGGGCGGTGAGGAAGGTGCGTTGAACGGTGCTTCCATCATGCCCGGAGGATCGGAGAAAGCGTGGCCGGAAGTGAAGCCTGTCTTGCAGAGCATTGCTGCGAAAGCGCCGGACGGAACTCCCTGTTGCCAGTGGGTAGGCCCTGCAGGATCGGGACATTTTGTGAAGATGATTCACAACGGTATCGAATACGGTGATATGCAGTTGATTGCCGAGGCTTACTGGGTGATGAAGAATCTCATTGATCTGACGAACGAGGAGATGGCGGACGTTTTTGCCCGTTGGAATGAAGGGAAGTTGCGCAGTTATCTGATTGAGATTACTTCTAATATTTTGCGCCACAAGGATAAATCCGGTGGGTATCTGATCGATAAGATTCTCGATGCTGCCGGACAGAAGGGGACGGGAAAGTGGTCTGTCATCAATGCGATGGAGTTGGGGATGCCGTTGGGCTTGATTGCCACGGCGGTGTTCGAACGCAGTCTCTCGGCTCAGAAGGAGTTGCGTCATCTGGCTTCCAAGCAGTTCTTGTGCAAGCATACATTGCCTGTATATAATAAGGCGGAATTGGTGAAGGAGATATTTTCTGCGCTTTACGCTTCCAAGCTGGTGTCGTATGCGCAGGGCTTTGCTGTGTTGCAGCGGGCTTCTGATTCTTTCGGATGGAATCTGGACTTGGCTTCCATTGCCCGTATGTGGCGTGGGGGATGTATCATCCGCAGTATTTTCCTGAATGATATAGCTGCTGCTTTTGAGGCGGCGGATAAGCCGAAGCATTTGTTGCTGGCTCCTTACTTCCGTGAGGAAATCAAGTCTTTGCTCCCCGGATGGAAGAATCTGGTGGCGGAGGCGATGAAGGAGGAATTGCCTGTTCCGGCTTTCTCTTCGGCTTTGAATTATTTTTATTCGCTGACTTCTGACAATTTACCTGCCAATCTGGTGCAGGCGCAACGTGATTATTTCGGTGCGCATACGTTTGAGAGGAAGGATGAGTTGCGCGGACAGTTCTTTCATGAGAATTGGACGGGACACGGAGGGGAGACGAAGTCGGGGACTTATAATGTATGAGTACTTTTCTTTTGCCTTGATGCAAAAGAAAGGTACCAAAAGAAAAAATCAAGGCTGCACCTACGGAGCTACTCCGGCCGCATCTCCGGCTAAAGGGCAGGAACTCGCTCCGCTCAAACAGCCTGCCCTTCTTCACGCCGGAGATACAGCCTCCGCTTGACGCTCCTTCGGTGAGGCCGGGAGACCGTTCGGATGGTAAGTTGTAGGTGGGGGTAGTAGTGGGTGTGTGGGTGATTATGCGTTAGGGCGGTTGGTTGAGGCTGGTCGGTTTAGGTGCGGTGATGGATGGATAAAAGGTAAAAAGTTAAAAATACGACGATGGATAAATTTGCAATGATTATTTTTGGTGCTTCGGGCGACTTGACTAAACGCAAGTTGATGCCCGCATTGTACTCTCTGTATCGGGATAAACGGCTGACGGGGAGTTTTACTGTTCTGGGAATTGGGCGTACTGTCTATTCTGATGAAGATTACCGTTCATATATACTTGGGGAGTTGCAGCAGTTTGTAAAGGCTGAAGAGCAGAATTTGGAGCTGATGTCTTCTTTTGTGTCTCATTTGTATTATTTGCCGATGGATCCTGCGAAAGTGGAGGGATATTCGCAGTTGCGGGAGCGTTTGGTAGAGCTTACGAAGGAGGTCGATCCGGATAATTTGTTGTTCTATCTGGCTACTCCGCCTTCGCTGTATGGGGTGGTGCCTTTGCATTTGAAGGCGGCCGGGCTGAATACTCCTCATTCTCGTATTATTGTTGAGAAGCCGTTCGGGTATGATCTGGAGTCGGCGCTTGAGTTGAATAAGATTTACTCTTCTGTGTTTGATGAGCATCAGATTTATCGTATCGATCATTTTTTGGGCAAGGAGACGGCGCAGAATGTGCTTGCTTTCCGTTTCGCCAATGGTATTTTTGAGCCGTTATGGAATCGTAATTATATAGATTATGTGGAGATTACTGCTGTAGAGAATCTGGGTATTGAGCAGCGCGGAGGTTTTTACGAGACGGCGGGGGCTTTGCGGGATATGGTGCAGAATCACCTGATTCAGCTCGTAGCTCTTACGGCTATGGAGCCGCCGGCGGTATTCAATGCGGATAATTTCCGGAATGAGGTAGTGAAGGTTTATGAGTCGCTGACTCCGCTTACGGAGACGGACTTGAATGAACATATCGTTCGCGGACAATATACGGCTTCGGGCAATAAGAAGGGGTATCGTGAGGAAAAGGGAGTGGCTCCCGACTCGCGAACGGAGACTTATATTGCGATGAAGCTGGGCATCAGTAACTGGCGTTGGAGCGGGGTACCGTTCTACATCCGTACCGGTAAGCAGATGCCGACGAAGGTGACGGAGATTGTCGTTCACTTCCGCGAGACGCCCCATCAGATGTTCCGCTGTTCCGGCGGTAACTGTCCGAGGGCTAATAAGTTGATCCTTCGTTTGCAACCAAACGAGGGTATTGTGCTGAAGATCGGAATGAAGGTTCCGGGTGCAGGTTTCGAAGTCCGTCAGGTGACGATGGATTTCAGTTACGCACAGTTGGGCGGTGTGCCGAGTGGTGACGCTTATGCCCGTCTGATTGACGACTGCATTCAGGGAGATCCGACCTTATTTACTCGAAGTGATGCTGTAGAGGCTTCCTGGAACTTCTTTGATCCGGTCTTACGTTATTGGAAAGATAATCCGGACGCACCTTTGTACGGCTATCCGGCAGGTACGTGGGGACCTCTCGAAAGTGAAGCTATGATGCACGAGCATGGGGCAGACTGGACCAATCCGTGTAAGAATTTAACAAATACAGACCAATATTGCGAACTATGAAACTATCTGTTTTCCCGTCGTCTATGGAGACAGCCCGTTCGTTGATATTCCACCTGGTGGATATCATGAATGCTGAACCGGACAAAACGTTCAACATAGCAGTGAGTGGTGGCAGCACTCCCGCCTTGATGTTTGATTTATGGGCAAATGAATACGCTGATATTACTCCTTGGAAGCGTATGAAACTTTATTGGGTAGACGAACGTTGCGTTCCTCCCGAAGATTCTGATAGTAATTATGGAATGATGCGTTCCCTGCTTTTGGGGATAGTGCCCATTCCTTACGAAAATGTATACCGCATTCGCGGTGAAGAGAAACCGGCAAAAGAAGCAGCCCGCTATTCCGAACTTGTCAGCCGGCAGGTGCCCAAGAAGAATGGCTGGCCCGAATTTGACATTGTGCTGTTGGGAGCGGGAGATGACGGACATACTTCCTCTATCTTCCCCGGACAGGAGGCTTTGCTCTCTTCCGACCAGATTTATGTGACCAGCACTCATCCCCGCAACGGACAGAAACGCATTGCAATGACCGGATTCCCGATTCTGACTGCCCGCCTTGTTATTTTTCTGATTACCGGAAAAGCGAAGGCGGAAGTGGTGGAAGAAATCTGCCACTCGGGAGATACGGGACCGGCGGCTTATATAGCGCATCATGCGGAGAATGTCGAACTCTTTATGGATGCCGGAGCCGCGATGTATGTGCGGAATGACTGAAAAGAGAGAGTAACATTGGAGAAGAGAGAAGCTCACGGGGTCGAAGCCGGGAGCTTCTTGACTATGTAGCCATTCGGTTTTGATTCGGTTTTATCACCGGATATATCTTATGGGCGAAACTAAAAAACTAAAATTAAAAGAATATGAATCCATTTCAAAATTCGTTCGGCGGTCATATCCCACAGGATGTGGCCGGAAAACAGGGAGAGAATGTAATATTTATAGTCTATAACCTGACAGATTCCCCCGATACGGTTGATAAAGTAAAGGATGTATGTGCCAATTTCTCGGCAATGATCCGTAGTATGCGCAATCGTTTTCCTGATATGCAATTCAGTTGCACGATGGGATTCGGGGCTGATGCGTGGACGCGGCTTTTCCCCGATAAGGGTAAACCGAAAGAGCTGAGTACTTTCTCCGAGATAAGAGGGGAGAGGTATACGGCTGTTTCTACTCCCGGTGATTTGTTGTTCCATATTCGGGCGAAGCAGATGGGGCTGTGTTTCGAGTTTGCTTCTATCCTTGATGAGAAGCTTAAAGGGGCTGTGGTGTCTGTTGATGAGACGCATGGATTCCGCTATATGGATGGTAAGGCGATTATCGGCTTTGTGGACGGTACGGAGAATCCTGCTGTCGATGAGAATCCCTATCATTTTGCGGTGATAGGCGAGGAGGATGCGGATTTTGCAGGAGGCAGTTATGTGTTTGTGCAGAAGTACATTCATGATATGGTTGCGTGGAATGCGCTTCCGGTGGAACAACAGGAAAAGGTGATTGGACGTCATAAGTTCAATGATGTGGAGCTGTCGGACGAAGAGAAGCCGGAGAATGCACATAATGCTGTGACCAATATCGGTGATGATCTGAAGATTGTACGTGCCAATATGCCGTTTGCCAATACTTCGAAGGGGGAGTATGGTACGTATTTTATTGGGTATGCTAGTACATTCAGCACGACTCGCCGGATGTTGGAGAATATGTTTATCGGCAGTCCGGTGGGCAATACCGACCGCTTGCTCGATTTCAGTACGGCAATAACGGGGACGCTTTTCTTTGCGCCGTCGTATGATTTGCTAGGCGAGTTGGGTGAGTAAATCACCGGACGGTGCGAACTAGATAAAACGTGGTGGGAAGTTCGGAGAAGATGGTTATGTTTTCCGGATTTCCCACCACGTTTTACTCTTTGAACTCTGTTTCTTTTTGTACTTTCTTCCGAATTTCATGAAATAAAGGGGAAAAAGTGAGAGGAGTGAGAGAGGATTTCTAACATTCGTATTTTTTTTAG
>CDZL01020739.1_pt1 | contig 16853 bp, 16 predicted proteins | sample 557581 | NCBI WGS metagenome assembly CDZL01 (sample SAMEA3182063, study PRJEB8094) | gut metagenome | biome: human; feature: gut; material: Stool; isolation source: human stools | place: Canada | collected 2013-01-29 | reverse complement strand
TGATGGCAGGTGAAAAGAGCCAGATATTCAAAATGTTTAAGAACATAATTGCGTCGAAACATACAATAGTTTAACCGTGAAAAAGAAGATCTGTGTAAAAAACAGTCAAACCAGATAAAGAGCACCGCCCTGTACTGACGATTAGTCAGGGCAACGCCCTAGAAGGGAATTCCAACAATATTCAGAACCATTAAAGGCTATCAGGAACAGACTGAGCATTCGACTTAGTCGTTTGCGAAAGATTTTTATTTTATGGACTCTTTTTTATTTATCCTATGTCCCCCATTCTGGGCTGCGCCTCTTGGTTCTGGCTACAACATGAATTGTATTCTCACACCGTGAGAATACAATGATGGCGCCATCATTGCGCTTGCTATTCATAAGATATTTACATTATAATTATACAAAGCGACAATGTCAATAAAATTTATCGTCTAAAATATATATAATTTAGATAAACCCAAATCAATTATATCTCCTGCGCCCTAAGGGCATCCAGTGGATATCCACTAGAACGAGAGTGAGTACATGGTCACACCGCAAGGCGAGACGCGGAGCATGACAGAACCTGCGTAGACAAAAAAGTCCTCGGCAGATACCGCCAAAGCAGTATCTGCCGAGGTTATCAGGCACCTAAAAAATTACCCCTATTAAGGGGATATCAAATATCCCAGCTCCCTATGCTCTCATCCGCTAGATTTCAATACGCCTTCACCATACCTCCATCCATCAGCAGGGTCTGTCCAGTGAGATAGGTATTGGCCTCAGAGCACAGGAATGCGGCCATACGCCCATACTCCTCAGGCCGACCATACCGGCCAAGGGGAATGTCGTGGAATGCCTTATGCTGGAGCTCCTCCACCGACAATCCTTCCTTCTGAGCCCGGATCTGGTCCAGCTGGTCGATGCGGGCAGTTCCCACCCGGCCGGGACCGATAACATTGACCAGAATGTTGTCCGGCCCCAGCTCCTGACTCAGGGTCTTGGCCAGCCCTACCACCCCCATACGGAAGGTGTTGGACAGGATCAAATCGTTCAGCGCCGCCTTCACAGAGGAGGATGTAGAGCACAGGATACGGCCCCCTCCATTGGCCCTCATATAAGGCAAAACAGCACGGATCGTCCGGATATAGCTGAGTAGGCACAGCTCATAGGCATCCTGCCAAGCCTGGTCATCAAAGGAGTCAAAGGGGCCCGGTTTGGGACCTCCGCTGTTGTTTACCAGGGCAAAGATAGGACCGCATTTCTCCACTGTGGTCTGGACCAGCTCCTGGATATACCGGGGATCGGTGATAGACCCGGCCAGATATTCCGGCTCGTTTCCAGTGGCGTTCAGGATATCCTGCCGTGCCCTTTTCAGCTGCTCCTCAGAGCGACCGCAGAGCATGACCCGGGCTCCTTCCCGTGCCAGTTCCATTGCGATAGCCTTCCCCAGTCCGCTGCTGGAGGCCAAAACCAACGCACTCTTATTCTTCAGTCCCAATTCCATGGTCCGTCCATCCTTTCCATCTCAAGCTCCTAAAAGGGGCGGGCCGCCCGGCCGTCGCGTGTGACGACCGAGGCGGCCCTAAAAGTCAGCGATATTACTTCTTGATGCCCCGCTTCTTCATCCAGTCAGGCAGTTGGTCAGGCTGCAGGCCATTGTAGCGGCAGCCAGGATACCGGCAATTAGAGCAGTTGCCCTTGTTGCCCTTGACAGGGGGCTCGCCCTTGATCTCCTTCTCCAAATAGTCCACCAGAGCGTTGATGTCCGCCTCATCGCCGTCCACAGCCCAGTAGTGGGCGCCCTCGTTTCCGCCAATGCCGCCGGCGCAAACCACCTTGGCCTCGCAGTTGAACATCATCTTGATGGCCTCCACCTCGGTGACGATGTCGGCGCTGGACAGGCAGTACAGGCCGGGGTCGGCACCCATGGAGATGTCGATATGGTTGGCGCCGCCCAGAGCGCGGCTGGCGGCGGGCACGCTGGGCACCATCTTCTCATAGCCCACAGGGCAGATCCACTTCAGGCCCTTGCTGGTCATATAGCCGATGAAGTTGGGCACGGTGCCGCCATTGAAGCCGGAGGTGATGATGCCCACATGGCCATCCTGGTCAAAGGCGTTGGCGCCCTTGATGATGACGGTGTCGGCGTGGTAGTCCTGAAGGGCCTCGTCGATCTTTTTATCCACAGGCTGTCCCTTATAGAATACGTTGGGGAAGCTCTTGCGGCTGGAGGGCTCAGTGACGCAGAGCATTCCATCGGTGCTGTTGCCCACCGTGCACAGTCCGGGCTCGATGGACTTATCGCCCAGCAGTTCCTGGGCGATGAAGGCGTTGGTGGTGCCGCCGGCCAGCAGCACATAGGCCTCCTTCCATGCCTTCTGGAATTCAGGCATCTGGATGACCGTCTTGGCGATCAGACGGCGGGCCTCAGCGGGAGTTAAAACAAAGGTGGCTTTCATGGGTTTCATCCTCCTTACGGAATTGGCAATACTTAAGTACAGATTCAGGCTTTCTCAGGGTGCTTCTTCAAGTCTACAACGGGGTTCACCAGGGGTTCCATCTCAAAGCCGTCGGGACCGTAGATCCGGCACTCGGCCATGTCCCCGTCGTTGATCTCAAAGGCGCGGGGGGTGCCGGTGGACAGAATGTCGCCGGCGTACCAGCCCTGGATGCTGCTGTGCAGGGACACCAGCCGGGCCGGACGGTGGGTCATGTTGCTCACCAGATTTTTGGCGTATACCTCGCCGTTGCGCACGGACTGGACCTCCAGCTTCAGCACGTCGGGCACCTCATCGGGTGTGACCAGTTGGGGACCGAAGGAGAAGAAGGTGGGGAAGTTTTTCACGATACACAGGTAGCGGGGGTTGCCGCTGACATAGTCGTTGCCCTTCAGAATGGACTCCTCGGTCATGTCCAGGATGGTGGTATAGCCCACGATGGCATCCTGCCAGTTCTCCTCGGACACATCGCGGCAGTCCTTGCCCATAATGATCCCCAGCTCCGCCTCGGCGGTAGTTTTCTGGGCTTCCTTCAGAGTAGGAAGCTTGATTTCATCGGCGGGGCCAATCAGAGTGTCAGCCATCTTAAAGAAGCTGCCGGGGAACCCTGTGGGGGCGGCAGAGCCGATGTCGCCGGCATGGTCCACATAGTTCAGCCCGATGCCGAAGATCCGCTTCGGGTTGCGGTACAGGGGGGCATAGACCACCTGGTCAGCGGGGACAAGGCCGGGGATGGACTCCAGCTCCTCCTTACCGCCGGCGTTATACCAGGCGGTAAGGCCGGGGATCTGCTGCTCCTGGATCAGGGACAGCAGATCGGTCTTCCACGCGGTGCCCTTGGCCGCGTTCAGGGCGCGGATGGGCAGAATGCCGTTCTTGGCTACGATGCCGGCCATCTCCGTATCGTTCCACTTGATAGTTGCCAGTCTCATAATTATTTCCTCCTTCGTATACCTGTTAAAAATAATTGAGTTTGTTCACGTTTTAGAACTCTTATATGAGTCGTCCCACAGGCTCACGGCCAGAAAGATAAGACACAATGTTTTCTGCGGCAATCGTGGATACTCGCATGGCTGCCTCCAAGGTGGTGGGGGCATAGTGAGGAGTGACGATGACATTGTCCATTTGGAACAGAGGGCTGTCTGGGGAGGCGGGCTCCGGATCGGTGACGTCCAGGCCGGCGCCAGCTAGCTTGCCGCTCTGAAGCGCGCTGATCAATGCCGCTTCATCAACCAGAGGTCCCCGTGCGCAGTTGATAAGTAGGGCGGAGGGCTTCATGACGGACAGCCGCTCTTGATTGATGATCTTACGAGTGCCATCTACCAGGGAGCAGTGGAGGGAGACAACATCAGACCGGCAAAGCAGATCGTTTAGGTCGGAAACCAGTGTAATTCCCTCAGGAGCCTCCGTGACAAAGGGGTCATAAGCCAGCACTTCCATGCCGAATCCGTAGAGACACATTTTGGCAAAGCGTGTGCCGATTTTCCCAAGCCCTACCACGCCTACAGTCTTGCCGGAGATCTCCATGCAGGGGGAGGTGTTCTTAGCGGCAAATCCAATCTCCTTGTAAGCCTTAGAGACAGGAATGATTTTTTTAGACAGGGACATCATCAGAGCAAAGGCGTGTTCAGCGACTGACAGGCCGTTGGCATCCGGGGTAATGGTGACCGCGATCCCTGCCTTCTTGCAGTATTCCAGGTCGATGTTATCCACACCCACGCCGTGCTTGCTGACTATTTTCAGGTTTTTCCCAGTCTCCAGCAATGATTGGGGCAACTCGATGATGCGAACAAAGACAGCGTCCGCGTCAACGATTTCACGGCGGATCACATCCATATCCCGATCGGCATAGACCGCCTGATGTCCTGCTTTCGATAGAATGTCAGGCCCTACAGCGTGAACGGATTCTGTAATTAAAATTTTTCCCATGCTGATTGCTTCCTTTCCAGATTTGATTGATTTTGAGTCCCAGTCTGGCATTGCCACGGGCAGCCTGTGAACATCCTCGTTCTGCTTTTCAGCATACCTGATAGATACCGTCTTTTCCAATACTTTAATGCACATGTTTCTATAAGCGAGAACTTATAGTGTGCGGGCTTGCCGTGGCATTATAAGAGTTTACTAATATCGCCATTGGCAACTTTAAAATTGACTTTATCTCTCGTTACTGCTACCATAAAGCATGAAAATGCACAATTAAAAGCGGACAAGTTTGTGCATAATATCCATTATATAGCCTCCTGTTACCCTGCAGCATACGGGTAGAGAGGAAAACTTGCTCCGTCTTAGTACGTGTAAAGATGTTATAAAATTTATATGTCAATCTGTAAATATTGCAGATATTCAAGCCAACGACCACCCTATGGAATACTGAGGCACAGGGGCGGAGAGCCGGTCAGGCTGCGCCTGCCGGGGGTATGTTGGACTACACGTTATGATGACAGCCACTATCGACTTTGTGCTTCCAGCTGAAACCGGGATGCTGACGATACAAAACTATGGTCGGCAAGGGGACACAAAAGGCGATTGGTAGATAGAAAAAGGGGGATTGCCTATCCGCGTAAAAGTGAAACCGTAGAAGAGTAGGAAGTGTATTGCTTCCTTAACCTGAATGTACCAGTATGATAACAAGGAGGGGTTCTTTTGGAAATTGGAATTGGCGTATGGGCATTTGTGGTGTATCTGGCTGTCGTTATTGTGTGGAACGCAGTAATCAAACGGTCTATCACAGAGGCCATGTTGCTGGGCTTTCTCGTTGCGGCCGCATTTGGAGGAATCGACAATTACATTACAACGGTTGTAGAGGCATTCTGTGCGGCAGCTACTGACGAAATTTTCGTGGCCACTATGATGTTCGTCTTTATGTCGGCCATCATGACAAAAACAGGGATTATCAGTGAATTGATTGAGATTCTTAATTCCCTTGTCGGTCGTCTGCGCGGTGGCCCAGGCTATGTGGCTGTACTGGCCAGTGGAATGCTGGGTCTGGTGTCAGGCAACTCTACCGCCAACGCCGCGACTGTGGGTACCATTACTATCCCCTGGCTGGTTAAGACCGGCTGGCCCAGAGAGCTTGCCGCTACTCTGACTGCTGGAAACGCCGGCTCTGGTCAGTCTTTCCCCGCAAGTTCGGCTATGTTCCTGATGCTGGGTATGGCCGAGGTGGCTGCTCTGGTCACCATTGATACTTTCTATGTAGCCATGCTTACTGCAGGCCTTTGGTGTGTGGCCTACCGTCTGCTTGTGGTTCGCTTTTATGTCGGACGCAACCATATCCAGGCCACCCCACAGGATCAAATTCTTCCTCTGGGCGAGTCCCTGAAGAAAAATTGGCCCGCACTGATGATGTTTGTCAGCATTATTGTCCCCCTGGTTCTCACTTTGAGCCCCTTGGCTGGCGTACTGGAATCTATTCCATCCTTTGGTGAAGATGGCGTTGGTTCTATCAGCATTGTCGTCTGGGTCCCCATTCTTATGAGCATTATTGCCATCATTGAGGGCTGGAAGCGTCTGCCTCACAGCGTCAGCGGCTGGATCGGGCTGCTGAAAGAAACACAGAGCAACTTCCTTGGAGTGGGCGGTGTGTTCTTGTTCGCCATCGCCGGCAGCAGCGCTTTGTCCAGCATCGGCTTTGGCGACGATCTGAGTGCTCTGCTGGCCGCTTTGGATCTGCCCAAGGTGGTTATGGTGTTCATTGTGGGTGCTCTGGTAGCGTTGGTTGGAGGCCCTCTGGGCGGTGTAGCCACCACCATGGCTACGGGCCTTGTGGCTTTTACCGCTCTGGTGGGTGTGGGCTGCAGCCCTGTGGCCGCGCTGGCCGCCTTCCTCATTTGGATGTCCACTGAGGGCGCGTCTCCTCCCAGTTCTCCGCCGATCTTTGTCGCCTGCAGCCTAGCCGATGTGAAAGACGTAGGTAAAACCTTCTTCCCACTCGTGTTCCATTACGTTATTCCGATTACAATCCTGGGCGGACTGATTGCTCTGGGAGTCCTGCCTATTGCAAACGCTTAAGGGAGGGTAAGATATGAAGGGATTTTGTAAGCTGCTCGATGTGATATATACTGTTTGCCTGACTGTCTTTGTGTTAAGCTTAATCGCCATGCTGTTAGTGCAGGTTGTCTGCCTGTTCATCATGAACGGTCCTGCTTCTGTATGGATCTATGATTTTATCATGCCAAAAGCTGGCGTTGTGGCCGCGGTGATGGTGGTTGCAGTGGTTCTCCTCAGTTATTTGCGCCCCAATAAGAAAACGAACGATTAAATTGAAATCAATTAGCAGCGCTCCGGCATGATATGCCGGAGCGTGTTTTCATCCTGCTATCCTTTTCTGCTCTGTACAGGGTGAGGGTCCATAAAAAAATTTAATTTTGGATACATAAGAAGATATTTGGCATGAAAAATGGCTCATGAGAACAAATGCGCAGCAGATAAGTGCCTCCTTGTCAGTCAATCAACATCGTGATACAATGGTTAAAGTCATAGACATATAAGTTAATTTTTTTAGTGCCCCAAGGTATCCGCTTTGCTCTGGGAAGGAGATTTATTTTATGGTTATCAATCGAAATCCGGAATATTTTTTAACCATCGCCAGAGAAAAAAGCATATCCAGAGCGGCGGAGAAGCTGTATATTTCTCAGTCCTCTCTCAGCCAGTACATTGCGAAGCTGGAGGATGCCCTGGAAGTCAAACTCTTTGACCGATCCCGGAACCCCATTCAGCTTACTGAAGCGGGACGTATTTACCAGAGTTATTTGGAGAGCAACGACCATTTGTATCAGAAACTCCAGTCCGACCTGTGTAGTCTAAACAGCAATCGCAGTCAGGAGCTCAATATTGGCTTGGGTACTTGGCGGGGATCACTCCTCCTTCCCGAAATTCTCCCCGATTTTTTGGCACAGCATCCCCAGGCTCAGGTGACACTCTTTGAATTTCCAGTGAGCGAGCTGGCAACCCTTACGATCAACGAGCAAGTCGATTTTTCCATCATGAACACTGCTGTGATTGGGATTCCAGACACCCTGGTTCAGGAGGTCATTGCCCATGAGCGCATTTTGCTGGTGATGAACCGTTACAACGAGGCAACACAGAACTTTCTCGATCAGTGGTCGGCGGGTAGGCATCTCGATCTGCAGCCTCTCAGTAGACAACGTTTGATCTCTCTCAGCCGCAGCCTGACTGTGGGCCGGCAAGTGAACAATTTTCTAGAGCGAAACCGACTCCTTTTTCCTGACCGGCTTTATACTACCAACAACAGTACAGCTTTGGGGCTGGTGGCTAAGGGGTTGGGGTTCTGCTTTATGGTGGAGACTGGGCTGAAGGATGCTATGTCTCGACCGGAATTGGTGGCTTTTGACCTGCGGTCCCAAGATTTGATGATTCCGCTCTCTCTGATCTACAAGAAAAACGGTTATCTCACTCCCTTGATTCAGGATGCCATGGACCTAGTTCGTAACTACTACTTGGATCTTTTCCAAAATAATCACCCCCTTCAGCTTACCTGAACCGTTCAGGTAAGGACTCTTTAATCCTGCTATTACCCAGGATATATGTGAGAAAATAGAGATGGAACCCAGTTGCTAAGACGGGAGAGGCATACAACTGCCTCTCCAACCTTTTAATACAACAAAAAACCACCGGCTGTGCCGGTGGTTTTAAAAATCTTTGGCTGTGTAATATTCCGGACAAGAGATGTGCTTGCCCGCGGTGAACACCCCGCGTAGTATTGATGGTGCTATGTATATTGCGGGTGCCGCAGAAAAGCACGTCTCCCTTGTAGCGGTTGAGGCTCTCCTCACTGATCTTATCCCGTAGCGCCTATGGAGCTATAAAAGGCCGCAAAACAATTTCTCCATATTACAAAGGACAACTATGGCCTGCCCAGAGCTCTTCGCGGGTCTTTCTGCGGTAGCCATGACGACGACCTACACAGAATAATTCTGTGCCACCAAACCGTTCAGCGCTGGTTAACTCACCACTTGCTACCCGGACAATCAAATCCAGCAGTTGATGGCCTACTTCATCCACAGGCCGACCTTCAGAGATGATCGAACTGGCGTCAAAGTCAAAGTTTTCTTCCATGCTGTGGAAGGTTCTGGAGTTGCCCGTGATCTTGATTACTGGGGCGATTGGGTGGCCGGTAGGATTTCCCCGGCCGGTGGTAAATGCCACAAGCTGGGCACCGCAGCCAATCATACCGGTGACTACTTCTCCATCATGACTCTCGTAATCCATTAGGAATAAACCATGTTTATCTAATTCGGGGCGGGTAGCATATTCGATGACGTCCACGATAGGCGAGGTACCAGACTTGTGTACACCGCCTAGGGCCTTTTCCACGATGCTGCTCACTCCCCCATCGAAGTTGCCACGGGAAATAAGGAAATTTCTGTTGGCAGGCAAAGTCGGATCCAGGCCGCTGCGCAGTACATCTTCAATTCCGTAGATGGCATCATAGACCTTTCTTGCCACTTCTGGGCTAACCGCCCGCCGGGCCAAATAGTCCTCGGTACCAAGCAGCTCGTTACACTCTGAAAGGATAGCACTGCCTCCAGCTGCAACCAGACGGTCCATCGCACATCCCACGGCTGGGTTGGCAGCCAAGCCGCTGGTAGCATCGGTACCTCCACATTTGGTGGCTACCATCAAGGCGGACAAGGGGCAGGGCTCTCGCTTCATCTGATCCAGCGTTGCTTTCATTTCCTTCCCGGCTTCAACGGCCCGGCGGATAGTAGCGCTGGTACCTCCCTCGTTTTGGATAATAAACATAGCCACAGGCTTTTGTGTTTCCCGAACAGCATCCAGCAACTCCTGGGGATTAAATCGTTCGCAACCTAGGCCAATAATTAATACAGCGCCTACGTTAGGATGACAGGCCATAGATTTCAAAGTCCTGGCAGTCAGCTCCAAGTCAAAGCCCACCTGAGCACAGCCTACTACATGAGGCATTGGAACGGAACCGGGAATCTGAGAAGCAATTTTTTCCACTGTAGTATTGGCGCAGAAAACAGATGGAATGATTGCCAAATAGTTTCTTACGCCCACTGTGTGGTCAGGACGACGGTATCCCATAAATGTTGTTTCCATAGTGAAGGGCCCTCCTTATTTTGTGCCACGGTCGCAGTCCATATTATGGGTATGAATCCAACTACCAGCCGGAGTATCTTCCAATAGATAGCCGATCTCCTCCCCGTATTTTATGACGGGATCACCCTTTTTCTGATCCAAAATGCTGACCTTGTGAGCAAACTCCACATCAGACAACAAAGTGACAGTTTGTCCCTGAGGAGTCTGGATAGTGTCCCCCTTGAGGGCATCCTCTAGAACCATGGCCACAGTATCAGTGGGATTGATAATAAGACTTTTTCGAAGCATAACAGCATCCCTTCTAAAAAAATACTTGTAAAGGCCGTATAGCTTGGCCAAAGCAGGACATCAGCAAACACCCATGGATCCCAAAATGATAGCCAGAATAGCACCACTGGCGGTAATAGCAATATTAACTACTGCCACATCACGATAGGAGTCTTTGTGAGTGACGCCGCATACGGCAAACATGGTCATGACCGCTCCACACCAGGGCATGGAGTCTAAGCCATTAGCGGAGATGGAAGCTACACGGTGAAGAATTTCTGGGTTGAGACCGGTGGCCAGCAGGCGTTCGGATAAGGTTTCCAGGGCAATGCTCAAACCGCCGGAAGCAGAACCAGTAACTCCAGCCAGGATGTTGACAGAAATAAACTCGTAGATCAGCCCATTTCCGCTGGAAAGAGTATCAATGGCGTTACAAATAATAGTAAAGGCCGCAGAGGCTTGGATCACATTGCCCATACCAACTGTAAGGGAGGTGTTCATGATAGCGGTCATGGAGTTGGCAGCGCCTTGATTGAATGTTTCACGCATACATCCCTTCAACCGAGGGAAGAACAGCAGAGTGGCCAAAAGTACGCCCAGCAATAGGCAGACCATGGTATTCCACTTCACGAAGATGATAGTACATACCACTACCAGCAAAGGGAGGATGGACAACCACACATTGGGTAAGGACATATTTTTGGTGGACTCCATAATAGCCAGATCCTTTTCGCTGGCTACAAAGTGCTCCTGATTTTTCCGGGCCTGATTGGCGCGGTGATTCATATACAAAACGCTGACAACTAAAATGTAGATAGCGACAATGCAGCCCAAGACGGGGGCGGCGGTAGGGTCAGTTCCAAAATAATTGGTAGGAATGATGTTCTGATTTTGGGGAGACCCGGGAATAGCCATGGCGGTATAGCTGAAAGCACCAGTGGCAATACAGCCAGGAAGCAGACGTTTGGGTAAGTCAGCTTCTTTAAACAAATCCACTGCAAAAGGATAGACCACAAATACCACTACAAATAGGCTGATGCCGCCATAGGTCATTACAGAAGTTGCCAGGATTACAGCCAGTACAGCATTTTGAGGGCCAATCAGTTCGGTAACAGAGCGGGCAATGGAGGCGGCCGCTCCCGAAGCCTCCATAATCTTACCAAATAGAGCGCCTAGCATAAATAGCCCAAACCACTGGGCCAGATAATTTCCAGTACCGGACAAAAAGGTATCGGTAATAGAGGTTAGGGGGTTCATCCCGGAGGTGATAGAAACAATGATAGCACAAATGGGGGCAGAAATAAAGACGCTCCAGCCCTTCATACACATATAGGCCAAAAGGACAAAGGCGAAAATAATACCGAAAATCATAACCGGAGTATTGTCCATAGAAGATACACGCTCCTTTCTCAATTACTTTACTGACAGATGGTATACGCCGTTGTCGCCGTCCATACATCCGCGCGGAAGCATAATGTCCAAAACCAATTCTTGCTCAGGAACGACTTTTCCGTCCTGAACCAGCAAATAGCCGTCGTGGCCAGGCAAAACCTTATAAGCCATCGACTTAATCTTTTTGATGCTGGCGGTGCTGGCTTGCTGATCTACATACTGGTCGGAATACTCCAATTCCAGTTCACTGCGGTTTTTCACTGCGTCACCAGCCAGGACTACTACACCCTTCGGAGTGTCAACGGCCAGACTCATGTGTCCTGGCGTGTGGCCCGGAGTCCAGATTGCTCGGATTCCAGGTAGGATTTCCTCACCATCATCTACCAGACGCACTTGACGGCAATGTTGTAAGTACAGCACGCTCTCTAATGGGGTCCACTCGTCCTTGGAGGTGGTAGCGTATTCCCATTCACTGCGCCCCACAATGATTTGGGCGTTTGGATAATAGGCTGCATTGTTCAGATGGTCATAGTGCATATGGCTGAGAAAAATAGTGTCCACAGTCTCTGGTGCGACCTCCAATCTTGCCAGAGAATTTTGGATGGTCTTAATAACCCCATGAGCCGCTGTGTCAAACAGGAGGGTGTGTCCCGGGGCACGAAGTAGTGCGCAGGTACTCAGTCCCAGCGCACCGGCACTGGACTTGCCAGGAAATACTTTGGTTAGCAAATCAATTTGGTAGTTCAAAATATCGTTCCTCCCTTGAAAAGTAATCAGACAACATCGAATCTCATGCGCAGAGATACACTCTTTGGTATATCCGTCGTTATGGACTACCACTGTATAGAGTATAGTAGCTTAGAAAAGAAAGTAACAACATGGAAAATGAGAAAAAATGACTATTTTTTAAACAAAATGAATTATTTTTTCTTTTCAAAAGTGATTCTATATGTTAAAATATCAAAAAATGTTTGAAATTTAGACAGATGGAGGGGACGGAGATGGACAAGATCAAGATTTTGGCCATTGCGCCTTATTGGGGTATGGCATCTGTTATGAAACAAGTAGGACAGAATCGCAATGATATTGAATTGACTGTAAAGCTGGGTAACTATAAGACTTGCCTTGAGGTATTACGGGAGGAGCCTGATTACCGCTATGATGCTATCGTTTCCAGAGGGGGCACAGCGGAATTGTTGCGTACAGCCGCGTCTATCCCGGTAGTGGAGATTGATGTATCAGTATATGATGTGCTGCGCTGTCTGAAGTCAGCGCAGCATTACTTAGAAAAGTTTGCGGTAGTAGGCTTTTCCGGCATCACGGAGTGCGCGGTGCAGCTTTCGGCTATGATGCAGTATGATTTTACGGTATGTACCATCACTGCTGAGAGCGACATCAAGGGGGAGCTGCAGAGATTACGGGACCAGGGAGTAGAACTGATCCTGTGTGATCGGGTGAGTATGGTCAACGCTGAAGAACTAGGTATGAACGCCATGTTTCTCTCGTCTGATGAGGCCAGCATTGCGGCCGCTTTTGATGAGGCCGTCCATGTGTGCGCAAAATATGGACACTTTCAGAAGCAGAACGCTGCGCTGCAAAAGTTACTAGGGGTGTTGGCACCCGGTACATCTCTGTTTACACCTGGCGGAAGACTAATTTTCTCCAACCTGGAGCAGCAACCGGGTTGGGTGGGCCTGGTGGAGCAGATACAAATGATGCTTCCCTGTCTGACTGTGGGAAATGAGCCCGTGCAGCGAGAATTAGAATGGAAGGGAGAGCTGCTGTTTCTGTCGGCATTTGGATTGGAGCATTGTGGACAACGATGTCTGTGTATTCAGGTGCGGCAGGCACAGACTATGCCTGTGGAGACGGGAAAGGGAGTAACCATCACGCACCGAAACGAACCCTTATTTAACGATGTATCTCGAGTGGGGTGTGCGGTGCTGGTAGGGGAGATCGGCCGAAGGATACCCGCCTATTACCAGAGTATCTGGCCCGTTCTGATCCTCGGAGAGACTGGAACGGGAAAAGACACGGTGGCCTCTATCCTATACCGGAATGGGCCCTTTCATGAGCGGATGATGGTGACAGTGGACTGCCAGGTACTAACTCCCCGGCGATGGAAGGCGCTTCTCAGCCGGGACAGTTCGCCGTTCTTTCGCACAGGAATTACTATTTATCTACGCTCAGTGGATCGGCTGGAAAATGAAACTGCGGAGGAGCTGTTCCGTTTTATGGAGCAAAGCAATCTGTGCCAACGTAACCGTCTATTGTTTTCTGGTGTGCTGGACCGCCCTGATATAGAAGATGAATATGTGCTTACATATCTGAAAAATCATTTTTCTACTGTTGTACTGCGTCTGCCTGCCTTGCGTCAGCGCCGTCAGGATATACCGGGTATCACCGCGTTGTATATTAATCAGCTGAATATGGAGCTGGGAAAAGGAATTATTGGATTTGCCTCCGAGGCCATGGCTCTGCTCCAGCAATTTGGATTTGATGGAAATTTGGCTCAACTTAGCCGCATGATGCGCACCTTGATGCTTACTACCCCTGGTCCCTATATCCAGGCAGAAGAAGTCCGCAAGTTAATTCGTGAGGAACTTCCTCAACGCAGTCAGTTACTGCCTCGAGGCTTCGCCGCCGTCAATCTAAATCAGAGTTTGGAGGCTATCAATTACGACATCGTGCGTCTCGTATTAGAGGAAGAAGCGGGCAACCGTTGCCGGGCCGCAAAGCGGTTAGACGTGTGCCGGTCTACTGTTTGGAATATGCTTAAGCGTAACAAAGAAAGTTGACGTTATCCCTGTCCTGGTTCCACTGTTTCTTTCATTATTGTGCGGGAAAAGGTATTTGATCCGGCGCTAACAGGCAAAACCCACGCCTCACATCTGCTACGACAGCATAGCGAGGTTCCTGTGACCTTAAAAGATTGTGGGAGAGGTAACTCTTTTGCGTTACCTCTCCCACGATGTAAGACTTACTGTCCATATGGCCGGAAGCAGAGATGGGCTTTCAGGGTCACAGCTCTTCCACGGAAATAACTCCCTCTACCATGAGCACTGAGTTGAGCACACTTTCTACAGTGTGCTTTTTATTGAGCGCCAGAGTAAAGATGGCGCAGGCATTATGGCGCTCGCTGCCGGTTGAACGGGTGATTTCCATGTTTCGCACCTTCACGGCCAGATCCCGGAACAGGACTAATACCTGGTCCAGACATTGGGAATCTGTGTATTCCATGTACAGGTTGATTTCGGGGGCATGGTTTAGGATGCGGTATTCTAACTTGGAGAAAACCAACTCGGCGATCATGACAAGAATGGTGGCGAAAAGCCCCCCTTCATAAAACCCGCTGCCGATAGCCAGACCAACAATGGCAGTGGTCCAGAGGCCGGCGGCGGTGGTGAGCCCCTTGACCCGCTGACGACGGGTGACAATAATTGTGCCAGCTCCGATAAAGCCGATTCCGGCCACTACCTGGGCCCCCAAGCGGGAAATATCTGTATCATAGCCCATGTACATATAGAGATACTGGCTTGTCAGAGTAGTGATGGCGGCACCCAGGCAGATCAGAATATGGGTGCGGAAGCCGGCTGGACGGCGTTTATACTCTCGCTCGATGCCGATGACTCCACCACAGAGAGAAGCCAGCAGCATACGCAGAGCGACAGAGAGCAGGGTGACATCACGCAATTCATGAAATATGGATAACACGGCGGCTTCCCCCCTCATGTTTCTTCAATGGAATAAATGCAGTCCAGCGCCGAGATATCAGCCAGAAGCTTGGTGTGGGGCATCCGCTCCTCCAGCCGGATGGAGAGAATGGCACTGGGGCGAGCCCTCTCCTTGTCACGGTTGATGTCAACATCATAAATATGGGAGTTATGGGCTTTGATGCAGGCAATGATTTGACCAATATCATCTAGTGAGGTGAACTCCACGTAGATATTGATGTTTCGGGAGCGCTCTATGATAAAAGCTTCCAGACGGGGGAGCAGCCAGACTGCAAGAAAGATCAGCAGAAATGCCAGAGCCACACACTCGTAGAAGCCAGCTCCAATGGTCAACCCCATGGAGGCCGAAGCCCACAGACCGGCGGCAGTGGTCAGGCCCTTTGCCTCCTGCTTTCCAGTGACCAGAACGGTCCCGGCACCTAAAAAGCCGATGCCGTTGATAACCTGGGCGCCGATGCGGGAAATATCGGTGCGCAGGCCATAGCGTCCTTCCCAGAGGGTGTTGAGGATATAGTGCTCGTACTGCCCCAGGATCATGGTCAGGGCGGCGCCAAGGCATACCAGCATATAGGTGCGAAAGCCAGCCGGCCGCCGTTTACGACCCCGGTTCAGACCTATCATACCACCGAGCAGCATGGCGAGCGTCAGCCTCAGCAAAACAGATACTGTATTCAGCTCTCGGAAATAGTCCAATGCTTCGATCATAGGCTCACCGCCCTTTCAAGAACAGCTCAAAGGTTAATTTTGCCCGTAGTAGGCGTTGGCCCCATGTTTCCGGAAATAGTGCTTATCCAAAAGATACTGGGGAGCTGGCTCGGCCTGGGGGGAGAACTGGGTCGTAATCAATGCCATGCGGGCTGTTTCCTCCAGGATAAGGGCATTTTCCACAGCTTTTTTGCAGTTGGCGCCCCAGGAGAAGGGACCATGCTTGCATACTAACACTCCTGGGATGGCCATGGGGTCCAATTTCCGATGGCGAAAGGTCTCTGCGATGACAAGGCCGGTATTGGCCTCATACGCTTGGTCCACCTCCTGCTTGGTCAGGTGGCGTGTGCAGGGGATGGCACCGTAGAAGGAGTCGGCATGAGTAGTTCCATAGCACGGCAGATCCAGTTCTGCCTGAGCCCGCGCCGTAGCATAAGGAGAGTGGGTGTGAACCACGGCGCCTACGCCAGCAAAGCTACGGTACAATTCTAGGTGGGTCAATAGGTCGGAGGAGGGGCGAAGCTCGCCCTCCACCACGGTTCCGGACAGATCGGTGACGACCATCTGTTCTGGACACATGGAGGAATAATCCACCCCGCTGGGCTTAATGACGACGAATTTGCCGTCCTCAGACAGAGCGGAAACATTCCCCCAGGTAAGAATAACAAGGCCATACTCTACCAGCTTCAGATTGGCGTCGCAGACCTCCCGTTTCAGTGTTTCCAGCATAAATAGATCCTCCCTGATGTATCAAGAAAGACCGGGGTGGTCAGAACACTGACCACCCCGATCCTTACAAGGTAAAACGAAGAGGTTAGCTAGGTGTTTCCCCCAAAAGGGATTAGCCCATGACCTCAGCCCACAGCTCATTCCAGTGCTCCAGAATGGCGTCCTTATTTTCAGTCAGGTAAGACACATCGCGGTCCACCCACTTGATGTCGGAGGAGGGGGCCAGCCAGGCATTCTCGGGAGCCTCATAGTTAGCGTTGGTGTAGCGCAGGGTGCCCTCCTGATAGGCGGCCAGAGCGGTCTGACCCTCGGCGGAGCAGATGAAGTCGATCATAGCCTTGGCGTTCTCGGGGTTGGGGCCGTTCTTGACCAGAGCCACGCCGAAAGCGGTGGCGGAGGTGCCCTCCTCGGGGTACTGCAGACGGATGTTGTCAGCGCCATCCTTGATCAGGGTAACAGC
>CDZL01000569.1_pt1 | contig 17735 bp, 18 predicted proteins | sample 557581 | NCBI WGS metagenome assembly CDZL01 (sample SAMEA3182063, study PRJEB8094) | gut metagenome | biome: human; feature: gut; material: Stool; isolation source: human stools | place: Canada | collected 2013-01-29 | reverse complement strand
TAATCAGATTAAAGTGATAGAATGGAGTTATCAATTCAACAAACGGACTGTTCAATATGGTTTTCACCACATATTCCGCCGTTTCATTGTCGGTAAGTCTTTGCAGAATTTCTATATATTCCTCCAATATTTCATTGGATACACAGAGCTTGTTCTTTCCGTCCACAAAGGATTGCCACAAGACATGGTAACGACTCCTTTGAGGAATGCTTTGAATAAGACAATTCGTACCAAGAACCAGCTAGCCATTGACGTTATTTTAATGAATGGATATCCATTTCAGCTATTTCATCCAGCTTTTTCTGGTCAAGAATTCCCTTATCCCAAAGTTCATCCAACTTTGTATTCATCCGTTTGGAATAATATTGAAAGAGCACCTCTTTCAATTCTTCCAGACCTTCCTGAGATTTATCGTAAGAAAACATTTCCAACAAATGCCTCTGTATGGGGTTGAATACTGTAGTTTCCATAATTATATCGGTTATAAATTCTATGCGAATATAGAATTTATAATGATAATATCCAAAATGTTTCTCATTAATTAACGCCTATGAAATATGACTCGATAAATCTTGCAACAATATCTCCCTTACATCCGATGTTCAAAATGTTGTAGAGTAAAATCTATTCCGGAGATCCTAATCGGATAATCTTTTTTATCATTTCAGATGGATTTTGAAGTAAATGCCACCAGAGAAGTATTTCCCGTTGTTCAGTTCGGCAATCAGGTTGATGTGGTCTTTCCAAAGCTGGTAGTGCGCCCCGATGTTCACTGTGCGGGCGTCATATTCGGCCATCAGATCCAGCCCGTTCAAAGCTTTCACCGCCAGGTTGTCTTCCGGCAATAAATTGAATTTGAAATTCACCCCCGCGGCAGGCCTTCTGTAATGAGGGAACCAGCAGGCACGGTAATCCACGTATGCAGCGTGAACACCCAGCGTCCCTACCCCAGTGAAACAGAAATGCTTGGTTGCCGCCAGATAATATCGTGTAAAATGATTGTTCTGCATACCGTCCTCATCGAACTTGATGGCCCCACCACCGTATGCTTCATGCGAGGTGGGATCGTCCAAACCAAGGACTATCTGCGGAGTCCAGGGCTTCCACCAGCCTTCTTTCCACAACCGCAGGCGAGCATTGAAGGCACGATCCTGATTGGTGTACTTTCCCCAAGACTGTTCCGGAAAATAAGTGGAACCATGCTCTGCATAATTGATGGTACAGGTATATCCCACTTCAAGCCAAGGAAAGATGGTTATGTTCAGATAATAATTGAATGTGTATTTTATCTCATTACTACTGATATACTGCAACGGAACAAGATGTAACACATTCCCTCCCGCCATAAATGTCTTGTCTTTTTGCATCTCGGCAGTGGGGGCATGAAGAAGTCCCGTTGTACCGTATAGTGCCTGTGAAGAGACATATAGAATACTGTCTATAAGAAAAAGGATGATTAAAAGAAGCCTTTTCTGCACGTTCTTCCTTCTTCTAATCATAATCTATTCCTATAATAAGCCCATAGAAACTGTAAATACACAATTTGGCGCTTATAACGACTAGGATGAGTTATGAAACGATAGAACCATTCCATCCCCATATTTTGTATCCATTTAGGAGCTCGGCTTACTTTACCCGTAAATACATCAAAACTTCCACCTAAGTTCAAATAAGTTGCCGCATGAACCTTATACAGTTCATCCATCAATAATTCCTGCATCGGAAAGCCCATAGCTACAAAAACGAAATCAGGTTTCTTGCTTTTCATGTCATCCAACAAGGCATTTTTTTCCGAGGCTTGTCTGATAAAACCATTACGATATCCCACAATCTGAATATCCGGATATTGCTCCTTCAATTTCTTTACTGTCGCACATATTGTACCTTCCGTACTTCCTATCAAATAAAAAGTTTTCGATGAATGATATCTCTTTATCAGTTCAAGCCACAATTCACAACCGGGAATCCGCTTTAATTCTTTTCCACCCTTGCGACACATCGCTTTTATAGCTCCATAACCATCCGCATATCCTATATTGGAATTAATTATATCAGCCACTTCCCCTTCTGCTTTCATTATAATTTCTGCATTCAGAGACAATAACAGTTTCTTGTCATTGGCTGTATAATCCATCAGTTCCTGCATATCCCGAAACGGAAATACATTGACATTACCCACTTTTATCGCTCTCATTTCATTTATCCTTTAAGAAATCTACAATACGTTCACAGGCTTTACCATCGCCGTAAGGATTAACCGCCTTGCTCATTTGGCTGTAATAAACATTATTAGATAACAATGATGAAACTTCGGTTACTATTCTGTCATAATCAGTACCCACCAGTTTCACAGTTCCTGCCTCCAATGCTTCCGGACGCTCCGTTGTATTACGCATCACTAAAACAGGCTTTCCAAGACCCGGAGCTTCTTCCTGAATACCACCACTATCAGTAAGAACAATTGTGGACTTTTCCATCAAATAGACGAATGAAAGATACTCCAATGGTTCTATAAAGAACATATTTCCCAACCCTGTCAGATTCTTGCCAAAAACCTCATGAATCGGTTTACGGACATTGGGATTCAGATGCATGGGATAAACAAAGTCCACATCCGGGTATTTTATCGTTAATGCTTTTATTGCCTGACACATTGAAATAAAACCATCACCAAAATTCTCGCGCCGATGTCCTGTTATAAGAACCAACTTTTTGCCATTGACTAGACGCCCTACATCATAACCGCTTCTTTTTAAAACATCTTCCAAAGAGGCATCCAGTTCTCCATCATTCTTTATTTTATCCACTACTATATGAAGTGCATCAATCACGGTATTACCTGTAATTGCTATTTTGTCTTCTGAAACACCTTCATCCAATAAATTCTGTTTACTCAATGAAGTCGGAGAGAAATTATAGCTGGCAATACGTCCGGTAATCAAACGATTCATTTCTTCCGGCCATGGACTGTAAATATTATGTGTACGCAGACCTGCCTCCACATGCCCTACTGGAATCTGTTGATAGAAAGCAGCTAAAGCTGCGGCTGTAGAAGTTGTTGTATCTCCATGCACCAAAACCACATCAGGTTGAACTATTTTAAGAATGTCACGCATACCTATCAAAACACGAGCCGTCACATCATATAAGTCTTGTCCTTGCTTCATTATATTCAAATCATAATTCGGCTGAATTTCAAATATTTGAAGAACCTGATCCAACATTTCACGATGTTGTCCTGTTACACATACAATGGTTTCAAATTCATTAGCATGTAACTGAAACTCCTTGACTAAGGGTGCCATTTTTATAGCTTCCGGACGTGTGCCGAAAACTAACATTACTTTTTTCATAAAAAAACAGTTTTATTTAAATGAGAGATTTATAATAGCTCTTTAAAATTTCTATATTTTTATCAAGAGAAAATGATTTAGTTATTAGTTGATAGGATTTTTGACTAAACTCTTCTCTCAAAGAACTATTCTCTATAATTTTTTTCAGAACTTCGGCTAAAGCATCAATATCACCAGGTTTTACCAAAAAACCGTTGTCATTATTATGTAATACTTCTGGAATAGAAGCTATGCTTGTACTAATATTAGGAATTCCATAAGCCATTGTTTCAAGAATGGTCATGGGTAATCCTTCATTATAAGAAGGTAGGACATTAACCATTGCATTGGCCATAAAAAGTTTTTTCTGTTCCCCCACAATCCAGCCTAAATGTGCGATGCGATGGCTAATACCCAATTCTTTTATCATTTGCTTTACTTTCTCCATTTCTCCATCTCCGCATAAATATAACTTTATAGTTTTATCTATTTGAGGATCTAGTAGCTTTATAGCTTGTAGCAAATTATATACCCCTTTACGTTCACAGAGCACCCCAAGAAAAAGAATGTTCCTCGCATCCTTATTATATGGATTATAAGAATAGGTGCCAACTGCATTATATAAAACTTTTACTTTAGCTTTGGAAGCTTTATTTCTCAATAACTGGGCAAATTCTTCACCCAATACTATGTTTAAATCAGTCAATTCAAGGATATGTCTAACATATTTCTTTCTTCTTTCAGAAAGGCTTGTATAAAACAGTTCAAACTCTGCTGCATGATGATGCATCACTGTTTTAATACCTAAAATATTAAATGTTTGAACTAAGAATGCTTTTCTGAAAAAACTACCACGTTCTGCCGTATGTAAATGCACTATATCAACCTTACCTATTAAAGCCAAACATAATATCTTAATATATGCCCACATAAAATATAATACCAAAACATATTTATTTGCATTAATATGAGTAGGAATATATCTTATATCCACATCTTCCCAGTCTTTATAATTAAGATAGTTTTTGACTACTGACACCATCCCTCCCTTCACAGACAGAACAGAGCCACACATTAAAACATTTATCATTTTTCCTCCATTTTATATATTCTCTTCTTAATTAACTTAGCAGGATTTCCACCAATTATAGAATACTCGTCAAAATCTTTAGTCAGAACAGAACCTGTTGCTATAATGGAACCTTTTTTTATATGTCTACCTGGAGTCATGATCACCCTTCTTCCAATCCAACAATCATCCTCTATTATTGTAATTCCATTTTCAGAAGCACCTTGAAAACACATAGGAGTAGCAGTTTTGTCAAATCGATGATTATTCTTTGCTATAAACACTTCAGGAGCCATCATAACATACTTACCTATTTTAATATTATTAGGTAAAAAACAATTTGCACCGATACCACTATAATCGCCAATTTCAACATCAAATCCATTCCCCAAATATGCGCACCTATCTATTGTGGAAATTTTGCCACACTTTTTGAAAATCCCTTTCACGCACAATATTCTAATTAAATTAAACAGTCTTCCTATTAGAGGTAAATAGGAACTGGGAAGATATTGGGCAAAACCATAATAGACAAACAACAGTATATATTTTTCACCAACCCTAAAAGCATTTTAACCATCATACAATATCCCCTTCATTATTTCCATAGAACTAATTATTGAATATTTTTTGCAATATAAATTCCGTGATGCAACATTAAATCTACAAACTCCTTCATTTGAGATTCGGTTTATACCCTTCACAAAATCATCTTCGGTATGACATATCAAGCCAATAGAGTCATCAATGGCAAAACCACAAAAAGACTCATTAGTACCTATAATGTATTTACCCCACATTAATGCCTCAGTTGTCTTGGTCTTCATTCCACTTCCCTCAAAGATTGGAGCAATCACAACATCACAATTACGATAATATTCACCTAAATCGTCAACAAATCCATGTATTTCCAATTTTTCATTGTTCTTGAATGACAACTTATCCATATTCGCACCCACCACAATTAATTTTGCATTCACTTGAGGAAGTATTCTTTCTATAAACCATGACAATCCATTTACATTGGCATAAAAATAACTGCCAACGAAAAGTAATTGAGGACATTTTACCTTTACAAGTAAAGTCTGTGCCACATATCCATTCACATTTTCCATTTTGTCTTCCATAGATGATGGTAAAATTGTAACCTTCGACCTATTATTGACTCTTTTAACATAAGCAGCATCCCTTTCTGTTAATGTCACAATATCATCGGAATACATAATAGCATTCGTTTCCGACCGTATCAATGGTCCATTATAAACAGGATATAAAAGACGCTTCACAAAAGAGCGCTTACAAAAAAATTTTTCTACATTATGAAAAAATGTCACTATATGCCCCTTATAATTTTTTTGTTTTAATTCTTTAGCTATAGTACCATAACATGAACCATCAATCCATACCAAATCCATATTCTCGGCTTTTCGTAAAATAGAATTGACATTTTCACCATTCATCCCTACTACATAAGCGAAAGCACATCGTTCTATAACAGACTTTAAGGATTCCTGTCTCCTCTGAACTTTAAATATTTCTACATTTGTTTTGCCCAACAATTGATATAGCAATTGTTTATTGCGATTAGCAATAACACATCCTCCACCATTATCATTAATGGTTCCTGTTATAAATAATGCTTTCATCTTGTATGTTGATATTTTTAAATAGTAAACCTAATAAGATATAATGTAATGCAAAAGCAGAAGGATTACTTAAAGAATCTCCGAATAAAGATAAAGCCAACCCCGTAATCATCAATACTGTAATGACTAAGAAGTAAGGATTCTCAGTTCTTTTCCTAAAGAAAGCTATCATCATCTTCCAATAAAATATCAGATAAATAACTGACCCACCAAATCCAAGATACGCCAACATTGTACCATAAGCAATATCTGGACTTCTCAATTGTTGAACCATATTCGATTCATAAAAGATAATATTTACAACAAAATCATACATTTTCTTCGATAGTTCCGAACTGTCTGATATCAATCCCAATCCAAAGAACTGTTCTCCAAAAGGACGATTTACCAAATAGATCCATCTTTCGAGCACCCAACTTATACGATATGTGAATGTTCCTTCTTTTTCTGATGTATAGTCAACCATTTCTATATTTCCACTTACTACCGACTGAATATCCCCCATTGTGTTTGAATCTCCAGAAAAACGATCTATAACTATTGATAAAAATGGCAATGTGAAAAATGAAATAATTAAAATATACCTGACTATTTTAGTAGTTTTTCCTAAGAAGTACAGAGTTAGAACAACTGATATCAACGTTATCAACATCAAAGAACGTCCTAGAGTCCCTAAAAGGCATACAACAAGCATTACCATCACATATTTGGTGTATTTCCCATAATAACGTGGACAAATAATACAAATCAGCAGGAAAAATTCTGTAAACTTGGGATAATTAAAAAAACGATAAAGACCTGTAGAGGAATCAAACATTAAATCATAAGTAGGAAGAATAGGGATTTGAAATATTATCTGTATCAAATCCACTATTCCTATGACTATAGTCATTATTGCAAATATACGAATAAGTTTTTTCGCATTAACCGTACTTATATTAATTAATATCGGCAAACTCAATATCAACAAATAGAGTCTGCCTCCTTGAATTATGTAGAATAAAGGAATATCATAATGAAAATAAGAAAAGACTGCACTGCACATTAAAAAAGCAAGAAATATACCAAACCAACAAGTCGTGGCATTGAAAGGCAGGTGATATCTATCTTTCAATACCATTAATATTGATATCAAAACAGTGTAGACTAATGCCAAATCTCCATTTTTTGTACCTCCCAATAAAGGATCAATCAAAATACCATATCCGTCTAGAAGAAAACCTACATACAGGAAATAGGACATTAACCTACCTTTCTTTGAAAAATATAGTAACAAAGACAATACCAATAATGCTACTCCCAACATCGTATATTTATAATTTCAGGCTAAATCTACAATCTTACCAAACACCGTCATTCCACCAGTATTCTTATCATACATATCATATCTCAACTTCCAACTCAATTTATGGATAGTATCCATAGACAAAATGGTATTCCACAATGTATCATTATATGCATCATTCAATTTACTTGCCATTTCCAATATATTTTCATTATAATATGGGCATTTATCCATCATCTCTCTGCAGGTCCCACTTTGGGAATAAATTAGATTCAAAAAATAATCCACTAATAGATAGTCTACAAAGCGATTTTCCTTCTCCAAATATTCAAAAAAGAGGTTGCGTTCATTCACAAAAATCTGATTAGACATGCCTCCCATCAAATAACTAGCCCATCGATAACGAGATATATAAGTAGCGTCATCGTGCTTTCTCTGTTTGCTAGTATAATACGGAATGTTATTTAAGTCTGGAAGGTTAGCTGTTGTATAACAAGTTGAATCTATCCAAAGTCCCCCATATTTTGTCAATAAAGCATATCGAAGTACATCTGAAAAATTTGTTATCGATATCTTACCCTTATTTAGTTTTTCAATAACATACGAAGGTAAATCGACATAGTCTCTATAATTTTTCTCGGAAAGAACAACTATTCGCTGACTGTTATTCACATTTTTTTTCAACTGCTTCAAACATAATTTGGGAACTAAAGGCATCATCTGCTCTCCTTGCCACCAACAAACCCAAATAGGATAAAAACCCAAACCTCCCTTCTCTATTTCAGAGGCTTTATCAATATATCCATGGTATTTCCGACTCATATATCTTGCTATCGAGTTCTGTGTCATTATTTTACCACATCTAATACCGAATAGACATAATAATTGACCAATAACAGGAACTATGCCATCTATTCCCATCACATTGAAATATCCTCCTGCCGTTTTCATCTTTTTCATTATCTCGGCAGTCTTTATAATTTTCTTCATCTTGCTTTGAATGCGGAGCCATAATTTTGCAACCATATTCGTTGCGACAGTCCTGTCATAACCCATCCTTACCGCCACAGGCAGCAATTCTTCGAGTACTTGCAAACGTTCCTTTTTGCCTAATCCGTATGAATTAAAAGTCGCCCCGTCATGATTGAATATAGATATGTCCACATCAATAGAACGATAACTTTTTCCACCCAACACGATTGTCTTTAACCAAAATTTCCAGTCGCTCACTAGCCGCAAGTCCTCATCGTACGGACATTCCAACAACAACGACCTCTTTATAAATGAAGACTGGTGACTGATACTTGTCTTATAAAAATGGCTTAATGTGGCTTCAGTCGGTGGCACAACATAACCTATAACCTTTCCACTCTTTGTCGATATTTCCCTACCTGTAACAACATCGAAATCATCATCAAGAAATAAAGAAGCTGCTTTCATAGCCAAAGGAGTAGCAAACATATCGCCGGCATTCATAAATATACAATATTCTCCACAAGCCATTCTCACGGCTTTGTTCATGGCATTATATATACCACAGTCGGGTTCACTCATCCATTTCGTTATATTATCGGTATTGCGTTTTATTACATCAACGGTTCCATCGTTGCTATTCCCATCAACGATAATGTATTCATAGTCGTCATACCGTTGCCTTGCAACGGACTGTATCGTGCGTTCTATTACATCGACAGCGTTATATGATACAGTTATTACTGAAATCTTCATTACTTATTATTTTCGTATTCTTCTATAATTCCTCTGAAACGCCTACTCCATGCACTCCAACTGAGGTTGTCCGCATATAACTGTAAAGCATTTCCACTTAGCTTCGTTAATTTGCCATCGAAAAGTGTTTCCTTTATCTTCACCGAGAAATCATTTGCCGATGCTCCAAGTCTTAATCTGTAGCCATTGTATCCGTCGATTACATAATTGCCGATACCACCTGTATCATAAGTGAACACTGGCAAACCATAAGCGGCTGCCTCTGAGAATACAATAGCAGAACATTCCGCCGATGTGGGCAACAACAGTAGGTGAGATCTTTTTATAGCATCGACATAACGCTGATACTGCTCTGGCATGTTCTTGTTCATAAACCCAAAATATTCAACCCAAGGCAAATTCCTATAATTGGCAGGAATGTCATCGAGCTTAATACCTACCAACAACAGTTTTGCGTTTATGCCAGTATTTATGAGTTTCTTCACCGTGTCAATGGCAATGGCTGCGCCTTTGCGCTCCCAGTTTACACCGGAAAACAACACATTCAGCACATCTCCTTTCTCATATTTGTCTGATTTCACAATGTCCTCATCATCCAAATTCGCACCAAATTCAAGAACTTTGCATTTCGCAGATGATTGGTTATAGTGACTGCGCTATCTACAGCCCATTGTGATGATGCTATAACGATGCTGCTGTTGTTCAAGCCAATCTTTTCATTAGCATCAGCCTGACGCCTCAAACTTTTTGATGGCATGTCGAAATAGTAATCGCACATCAAGTCAAACGTTGCATCTGCATAATAGATGACAGGTTTCGACAAGTTTAGATGCTTCGTCAGTTGCGCATCACCAAGAAAGAAATAATAGTCGATGATTGTTTCATCTGGAAATTTTATCCCCTCCGCACGGAGTCTGACCGCCACATTGTCCATATTCCGCGACACAAGGCGACCGTAACGAAAAGCACTTATTTTCACGTATAAGTTATGCAAGAAACTCAATCGTACGGGTATCCAAAACACATTGAACCCTGCGTTCTCTATTGCTTCACGTACTTTATAAATTGTTCCGCTCCATGCTTTACGGTCATGAAACGGATCGGCCGCTGTCACATAGCCTATTGTTTTCATAATTAAATTATTTTTTATAATTTATTCTTTGTATGTTTTTTTTCAAAAAAAACTCATCCTTTATTTCTTTTATGCCTGAGTCTTTATGAAAGAACCTATATAGCATCTTAAAATGAGACATAAAATCACCACAATAACCACAGAAAAAAATACAAAGAAAATTACTTATCCTACCTTCAAAGAATGGGAATAACGGTTCGCTATTGTGGTATATAAATAATTTCTGAATCAAATAAATTTCCAAACTGAATTATCCTATCCATGATAATGATTTCAATAAAAATTTAGGAAGTATCAGTATAAACATATTGGTTATACCAAATAAAAGCACAACGCTCAAAAGACTTTTTAGCAGAGCACATGACATGATATTTTCGATGGGGCATTGGCTATTTGCCCAATACATAACTAATACCGTAACCAGCGAACATACGCATATGATTTTTGCATATTTTACTTGACGTATGACCTCATACGTATTTGCAATTATTCCTATGCCGATAAAAAATATAGGTATATATTGAGCATCATTTCACCACACCCAAATGCTCCCTTCATATTCACTGCCTTCTTCATTCATCTCTTTTATAAATAGGTCCGTTCTCAACTTCACGCTACAAATCAATGCAAATGGTGTCCAAGCAACGAAGTTCCACTTGAGATTTCTTTAAATTTACCTTTCTTTTGAAGAAAATCTTAATTTAAAGGAAAATAGAAAAACACGAAAAAAGCCTAACTTTACATCACATTTAGGGTTATCCGAATATAGTAAATAAGTTCACTTTCCATTACCATAATTACGAAAGTAGATTACGGCGACTTACAGGAACTTTGGATGACCACCATGAAACTCGTAGCGAAGCCCTCTCGGGCGGATTCCTATCTGTTTTGCCGGCCCCCCCCCTACAAGGGTGTAAGGGAGTACATCTTTCGTCACAACAGCGCCTGCTGCAATCACAGCCCCCTCTCCAACCGTTACGTCATGGAGAATGATAGTATGCGGCCCAATCCACGCACGGTCGCAAATTTTCACAGGTCCGTAGTGTTCAGGATTACAAGCAAAATCCGGGTCACGATAATCGTGTTGAAGTGTCCAAATGCGCACATTGCTTGAGAAATTCACATTGTTGCCTATTTCAAGCCCAGCCCTTCCGTCAAGAATCGCATTCTCACCAATAATAGTTCCCTTGCCTATCTTGATTCCCGACGGATTACGAATTTCAATATTGTAATACATAGTTACTTCACCGGCTATGTCCATCAAATAAACGTACTTATAGAAAAACATTCTTATGCGGTGTGAATGTATATTACCTATCCAATAGAGAAACAGGCGATCAAACATATACGAAAATTTGTTGGCAATACGAAACACAATATCCCCCTGTTGTAGGTTTCCTGTCTGGCGTTTCCTTATCACATACTGTGTCCACCTTATCATTGGCGCAGACAATATTAATAGAATAATACGATGAAAATATAAGGCCAAGACAACAGCCAAACAAACTAATAATTGCCAAACAGTGACAAAATGTGACATATTGATTAATAATTAGAATTTTATTTTAAGACTTTACAATTCCAAGTGTTATCAGCATCAAGATATCCTCAATGTAATAATCTACCAAGAATATTCAAAACAACGAATCAAAACTGATGATTTTACAAAATTTAATTTACAGCAGAATAAGAAAATCTCCTTTCTTGATAATAGAAAATCATCTTCTGCCAATGTCTTAGGTGGATTTTGAACACTCCAATCTATATACCGAAGACTATCGTTGCATAGTTTATCTCTCAAACAGAAATTCATAAGAACCATTTGAAAGAATATTTCTTCTCCACATATAACTTCTCAATCTCTGATATAAGTCCTTTGCTATTTCGCTTGTCAATACTTCATTTACTGCTTTAAATATCTCGATATAACTATTGCCAGACCTTCCCAATATCTCATCAAACCTGTTTGGAGAAACAACAAAAAAAATCAGATCCTGTAACTAAATGATAATAATCATATTTCTTATCATTTAACATCGTTTGCTTCAATAAATAAAGACTTCCAAATGTTCTCTTCCCCCCAGTAAATTTTTTCATCTTATATACATTTTTCCCTATGTATTTGAGAAACGTCAATATTTGATTTCATATCAATATGAATATAAATTCCTCAATCACTAGGAATATGCTCAACAAACTTATTTATCATTAATAAATCATTACAAACTGTCATAATCACGCAATGATTCATATACAGAATATTTGAATTTATATTACAAAATTGCCATTCAAAAACATCAATTAAAGAAACTCCTAAAAGCACTCATATACTTTAAATTGAAAAATTCATCTACTATAGGATTTCTCAAAATCAATTTCTGTATAAAAACAAATGATACAATTACTATAACGATCCCCACTGTCATATTTACAAGATAATTCAAATCAAGAATTCTATAAATGCCCCAAAGTATCGGAGTTAGCACGACTCCATAAGATACATTCTTAAACAGTATAGATACAGGAAAAAGAATCTGAGTTCTTCTACGAATAAAATATAAAGCCGAAAGCATAACCATCACCTCTGACATAACCCATGATATGGAAGCACCTATGCTTAAATACTGAGGAGTCAAAAGGAAGTTTAAAGCAAGCCCTGTAATAGCCCCCCACACCGTATTTACCAATATCAATTTATCCAATTTTAAAGGTGTCATAATCTGTATTATTAATATTTGATTTATACCTACTATCAAAATCAATGGCATAATAAGACGCATAGGCCATACAGCCCCCTCATACCCATCACCCGCTATTAATTTTATAACATCAGGTGCATATATGACAGAAAAGACAACGAGAGGAACAGTCAACGAAATAATTAAATTAAAACTTTTATCTATCAAAACTTGAAATGCAGCAATATCTTTCTTGCCGATCAAACTACTTAAACGAGGTAACATAACTCCTGCAAAAGCAGAAAACAGAGATAATAATATTACATACAACTTAGCTGCTGTTGTAAAATATCCCACCTCTTTATCACTACTAATAAAACCGAGATAAGTAGTACAAAAAGAATTATATAACCAAGCTAAAATAGAATAGATGCCTAAATAAGTTATTGGTCGAACCATTTTTTTTATCACATCTAAATCAAAAGAAAAATGTATATAGTTAAAAGAATAAGCTACATTAACAGATGCATTTACTATAACTGAAATCGATAATAGCCAGTAATATATATCATAATCATTTTCATTCTTCACAAACAAAAAAACAGAAATAACATACAATATTCTAATAATCAGAGTTCTTACAGTTATAAATCGAAACTCTTCAATACCTTTATAGAACCAATCAATCATCAAATAAGTACCGAATAACTTAAAACTTCCTATAAATAGAAGTTCTTTATATCCTGCAAACTTTTCGATTGAATGAATAGAAATAAATAGAAAACAAAGGGCTAATAATGTAGTAAAACTATTTATTATAAAAAGCCCTGTAAACACTTTGCTTAAAGCTACCTTGTCTTCTTTATTTTTTGCAATCTCCCTAATGCCAACCGTTGCTATTCCTAACATTGAAATCAATACAAAACATTGAATAATATTATCTATGAAATTACATTTCCCAATATTTGTAACACCTAAGACTCTAGATACGTATGGATATGTTATCAAAGGGAAAACATAGCCTGCCATAGTCAAGAAACCACTGTAAGCAAAATTTCTTTTTATACTCATAGATTAAAGTAAACAACTAATGAGCGTAACCACTGAATAACAGCGGTAAGCACTCAATTTATGGTATTCGTTTGAAAGGATACATAAGTGTGCCCTAAACAGAACTTCGTTAATTAACTAGTTTTAAATTTAACATATATTTGTAGACCCGTATACCGGACAGATGGAGCAACAGACCTTGCACAAGCACTCAATTTAGGGCATCCCCCTTTGAAAGGGCAATTTTCAGTGCCCCAATCCGAGTTTTGTTAATTTATTAGTTTTGAATTCAACATTGGCTTGTAGCCGAAGTGATTTTGTCAGGAATCATATTAGCATCATCCCTACATCCGTTAAAGATATTTTTGAAAAAAGTTCCGATGAAGTTCCAGATAGAGCCACCATGAAGCTTTACCGTACCAATCACACTATAATATATGGCAGCCGTTTCAACTCTAACTTCACTACCATAATGAAAGAAATTATTTCGTTGAGTAATAAGCTTTCAAATAGTTTGCTCGGCAAGATTGTTATCTATCGATAGTTCTCCATCATCCCAAAAAGCAAATATTTTTTCCAGAATCAGAACCTTTGTTAAATCAGAAAGATGTTCAACCGGATCTCCAACCACACCCATCGTTTTATGCTCATCAAGACAATCGGATAAATCACGTTCTTTCTTAGAAGGCTCTTTTACTTCTTGAGATTGATTATTAACTGAGTCCGTACAAAAAGCATCATCGATACCATCATAATCATCTTTCTCTTTTTTTCAATCAGAATCCACTTTCTCAAGCCCACCATCAGTCATTTTCGGCTTTAACTTCCACCGTCTATCCCCGAAGAGCTGCAAGTTAGCATATTCTAATTTCTTCTGCATCGATTTTAACTGACACTCCAGAAACTTGCATAATTTGCTTTTTTCAACAGTTCTTTTCGCAAACCTGCTTTAAATTAGACATCTTTCTCTCAAGCTTTGTCTTTAAGCTATAAAATCTTCTAGGACAAGCTTCATAACCTCTCCTGTCAACCTAAGATCCTTGTTCTGCTCAGTAATATTCAATGCCTCAACCACCGATCATAATCATCCAACCGGTTGATCAGCTGCTGCTTACTCTTTTTCGGCTTTTCCTCTTTCTTCCACGGATCAACCGCCTCGTGCGCCAAATGATAATAGATACTGCTATCCGTACAACCATAAAGTGTAACCACAGCAAGTGCACGCGACTGCTCCGCCTTGACGAGAGGAAGCATAGTCTGCATAACGCCAACCAGCTTTGCCGCCTCTTCTTCCATACCCAATATAGTATAAGCCGGCAACAAAATGGCATAAAGCTTGCAACGCATCACATCCGTATCCATCCGGAGATTGCCATATTCTTTCAACGCCCTGGCAGCCAGGGAACGATCTTCCTCACTCACCCCCTCCACACTGTGATAACGCTGAAGAGCACTGTGCAAACCATTCAACATACAGTCATTGTCCAGACGGGTATATACATGCTTGTCCTCATCATTCAGGGCAATTACCTCGTACTCACCCGGCATCACACGCAGCAGCGGAACCCACATCCAGTTCTCCACACATACCATCACATCCTTTCGACCGGCTCCCGGCTGAATGACAACAGTCGCCTCCACCCCCTTAAACCGTCCCTCGGTAATGCGTATCCGGTCGCCCTTGCGCAAACCATCCGGCTGGGGTATATAAACAGGAAGTGTATTGGAATAAGAACGGGCCACCCACTGCAAATTCTCCATTGCGGCATCGGAAAGGTAAGGAAAATACTCCCGCTTCCGTTCCCTCACCCGAGGCAGGAAACTGAGTACAGGAAAACGTTGCATCAGTTGGAAAACATCACGCTCGGAGGCACGGACAAATACATAGTTGAAGAGTAAGGGACGCTGGGTATTGACGAATTTGCCGTCTATACGCCTCACTTCCTGATAGGAAGGAGCAAAAAAGCCGAATGAGGGCTCGCCTGCCTGTATGCGCCGGTCCTGTTCCCGTTGCAAACCGCGCACTCCTCCCCGATGACAGTCGGGAAGCGACAACACATACCAACGCACGGCATTGTTATTCCGCAAAGCCTCCAACGCTTCGGGAGATGCCACAGAACGCTTCGGTTTATCAAACTGATGGGATAGCTTTTTCATGAGGTTTATCGTCAGAAATCCACGCTGACCGATACTGGAAGACCATATCAGCGCAGTGTTTATAACTGGCTGATAAATAGTATTTTACACAGATTTCATTTTGTATTTCTGAAATCTTTTATTTGTTGTTTCTTTCGTCCGAAGACGTCTTTTCTGTCTGCTTTTTATAGACATGTTTATACCCTCAAAAAAGGTTCTTTACCCTTTATATAAAAGGAATTTAGAAACTTTTTGAGGGCACAAAGATACACTATAATTGTGTATTACACAATAAAAGCGCTTAAAAAATAGGAAAACTTACTTTTGATAAGAAAATATCAGAAGATATTTTTAATTATCTTTTTCAGCCTTCTCTGACCTATACGCTTTTAACAATTCTTTTACAGCCTGCATTCTATGTTTCAATTCCAACTCTGCATGACGAGAACTTTCACGTGCAGACATCGCAACCTGCTCCATCAGCGCATGAAGTTGAGCATCCGTAGGTTCTTCTAATGAATTAAGCCGATAAGTATTCAATTCCATCATTAAATATCTTTATATTGAGATAGGAACAAAGATAAACTTTTTATTTGAACGATACAAGTTCTTACCTCGGTTTCTTCATTTCACACTCCATCGGAGAGCTCTCCTTGCATCAGAACGTCATCATCACCATAAACCGAACGCCCCATTTATACGAAGACTATCATTACTGCACGCAAAAGCCTTTTCTTGCCTAATATCACGACAAGTCTTTTCTTAAAGTCTTTAATAATAGAATATCTTTTTTTATTTCGGATATTTCGTCATACTCTTCAAAAGCCAAAACGGGTTTAAGAATGTTTTGCTCAAAATCGACAGCCGTATCCTCGCATAATTTTGAACCCATAGACACCAAAGAATTATACAAACAATGTCCTCGGACATACAGATAGGCATTCTCTTTTTTCATTCCTAGAGTGGCATAATAAGCAGATTCCTTATTGAAATCAAACCCACAATTGTCTATTATGTCTTTTGTTTTTTCTAAAAGTTGAAAGGACAAACGCTCTAAAAATTGCTTGCCATTACTTTGCTCATCCTCTTTTCTATATTGCAGTGATATGCATTGTCTGAATCTGTCCCGATTAAAAGATGTAAGTCCATTTCTTTCTTGATAGAGCATCAATAAAAAAGGTTCATACACGATAGCAGAATATTGTTCCAAAAATAAGGTGAAGTCAAATCCGTTTTGTTTATGATCAGTAAAAGAACGCTGTAGGGATATTCAGTAAATGTCTCTAAAAAATAAGATGGCATATGAAGATGATAGGGCATGACCATTTCATATGCCATTCTTATTGTCATTTTTCCGTGCTTTCTCACATACTTCTATCCGACAGGACATGACGTTCCGGAAGAAGTCTGATGACCTCTTCTGATTCTGTGAGTAAAATCATATCATGCTGCTTTAGCTGTTTTGTTTCTGATTTTTTCTATTATCAGTATGGCATTTGCCGTATGTATTCCAAAGAAAATCCACAGTATTTCCGTCTTCCTGTTTCTGGCCTTTATCCTTGAGAGCGAGTAATGTTGCTTTTGAGTGCCGAAGCTTCCTTCAAGCCGTGTTGCCCTTTCTTTTGAGAGTTCGCTTCTAAGCACCTTCCTCAAAGGCTCATCTTTGGCCGCCCTTCCCT
>CDZL01013112.1_pt1 | contig 19730 bp, 9 predicted proteins | sample 557581 | NCBI WGS metagenome assembly CDZL01 (sample SAMEA3182063, study PRJEB8094) | gut metagenome | biome: human; feature: gut; material: Stool; isolation source: human stools | place: Canada | collected 2013-01-29 | reverse complement strand
ATGATGCCGGTGGTGTAGCAGTAGTTGATGTGACCCTTGGCCCAGTTGGTGTTGACGTCCACCAGGCCGGAGTTGACGCTCTGGTACAGAGCGCTGTTGTCCACGCCCTTGTTCATGATGACGGAGAGCATCTTCGCCATCTGAGCGCGGTCAACATTTTCGGTAGGACCATAGGAGCCGTCGGGCTTGCCCTCGATGATGCCGAGGGAAACCAGCATGGAAACGGCATCCTTGTTTACAATCTCGTCCTTATCGGTGAGATTGTTGTAGCTCGCAGCGGAGGCGGAGACAACCATCATGCCAACCAGCATGATCGCCGCCAGAGCCAGGCTGAGAGCCCGCTTGAGGTTTCTCATTTGGATTTCCTCCTTCTGAATTTTGAGCCAGAGGGGCGTATGACGCCCCTTACAGGGGAGGAAACAATGCACATTTCGGGGGATAGGGATATAAAAGGCGGGGAAACAGAATCAAAAGGTTACTATGGTAGACGTTTGGTAGACAATACGGGAGCGGGAAAAGTGAAAACGCCTTGGAACCCAAAGGGTTCCAAGGCGTTTCTGGTAGACTTTTGGTAGAACAAAACTCATTCCACAACGACGATGCGGACCTTGCCGCCCTCCTCGGGAGAGCGGTCATAGTAGACGGTGATATCGTCGGAGAAGGCCAGTGCCAGATTCAGCGCAGCCTTGTGGTCGCCATCCTCGCCGGGCTTAAACCAATCTCCAGTAGTCTTATTGTAGCACTCAACCTTGTCGGAAATGGGGATCACCATGGAGTTGGTGGTCAGAAGCATGGCGTCGGTATCGAATTGGGCGCGGCGGATGCCCGTGGCCTCGTTCAGCGGCATAAACGCGGCCATGCGATTCTTGCCGTCCAACTGGTCCAGAGAGCCGGCGACGCCGCCCATGCGGTTGGTCTTGGCGCCGTCCACAGAGCCGACCACATAAGAGACTCCATCTGTATGGCTGCCGTTGGTGACGCGGATCTCACCGTTCTGATAGCTGCCCTCACTTCCGTCGTCCTTGCTCTCCTCGTAGCCTGCGGCACGGTAATAAATCATGCCGTAGTCGTAGCAGTCGCCGGTAACATCGTTAAGCACCAGCTTATCCACGCGGCCGGCCCAGTCATAGCCCACATAGGTAATCTTGTTGGCCGGGATGCTGGTGATGGTAATGTCGCTGCGGTCAATCTCCACCAGCCTGCCGTTGCTTACCTGCTCAAAGAAGCGGGCGCCGGCGGAGAGCTCCTTAGTGCCCATGCGGTTGGTGGTCAGGTTCAGCGCGGTGGAGGCACCCTTTCCATTTACCTTGCTCAGGGTCAGATAGTCACGCTTATAGGAGGATACCGTCACCAGGCAGCCGTTGAGCTTGGCGGCGGCGGCTTCGCTGTAAGTGGTCTTGCCCTCCAGGGTGAGGATGCCGTCCAGCAACTTGATGGTCGCCGTGGTACCCTTCACCTCGGCCACGCCGACGGCGTTGGACTTGGCCACATCGGGAGAGACAGCCCCCGCCACCTGGCCGGTGGTGGTGAGCAGCAGGGTAACCTTGTCGCCCACCTTGAATGCAGCAAGATCCGCCTGTGCGCTGGGCAGTACGGTGAGCTCAGCGCCCATTACGGTGACGGTGGAGGGAGCGGCGGCGTTGGGGTAAGCGTTCTCATACAGGCCGCTGAGCTTCAGATCGGAGACAAACAGGGTATCGGAGGACTTGTCGTAGGTCCCCACGTCATACTGGCGCAGGTCGCTGAGCTCGGCGGGGATGCCGTTCTTGTAGATCTGGGCCGGGGTCTTGCCGCCGGACAGGGAGGCGAAGGGGTTGTTGGAGCCGGTGGGTTTGTTCTTGGCCACCAGTACGTTGTCGTCGCTGACGCTGGCGGTCTTGGAGGGCATATAGATGTATTCCAGCTTACCGGAGCTGTTGAAGCACAGACGCAGGCTGGCGCCGGAGCGCAGGCTGGTCCAGATCTTCTCGTAGGTGCTGGCAGCCTGCTCGTCGCTGGTATAGACCGGGGTCTCCAGCGTGACGGAGATGGTTTCGTCGCCCAACACAGGAATGGCGTTGGCCTCCGGGCTGCCCATGACGGTGACGGAGCGGAAGGTGCTGCCCTCCTCGGGGAGGACGGCCAGCAGTTTCTTGTTCTTATCCAGAACGAGCTGGCCGCGGGTACCGTTGAGCTCGCCGGGGAAGGAGACGCGGTCGGTCTTATAGGTGCCGGAGGTGGTGAGCACCGAGCCGGTGGTGCCGTCGTCGGCAGTGGCGTCGGTGGAGAGAACCACCACGTTGTCCTCCAGGGAACCGCCCAGGGTGGTCAGGTACACCTGGTCGCTGTCCTTAGGCTCAGTAAAGAGCAGGTTATAGAACAGAATCGCCGCCTGCCCGCGGGTGAGGGTGGCCGCGCCGCCCAGGCTCAGGCCGTCGGCCAGCCCCGAGGACTGGGCCACGGCCACATAGCCGTCATACCAGTTGGAGCCGGTGGCCACATCGGCGCTGCCATAGCCCAGCACCCGCATGAGGATGGTGACGGCCTCGCCGTAGGTGATGGCCTGGTTGGGGCGGAAGGTACCGTCGCCCACGCCCATAATCAGGCGTGTACCGCCAGTGGTGCCGCCATTCTCACCAGCAGTGCCGCCGATGGTGATGGAGGAGGCCAGGTTCACGTAGCCCCTGGCCCAGTAGGTGGGGCCCACATCGGTGAAGATGGTGCGGTTGCGCTGGGCGGGCTCCTCAGCGCCGCGGCCCATGATCTCCACGGTCATTTTGCAGAACTCGGCCCGGCTCAGGGTGCCGCCGGGGTTGAAGGCGCCGCCGCCGGTGCCGTCCACCACGCCCAGCAGGCGGAGCATCTCCGCGGCGTCGGCGACAGTGGAATCGCTGATGTCGGAGAAGCCGCCCGAGCCGGACGCCGAAGCGGGAGGAAATACCAGTAGCCCGGCCAGCAGCGCGGCGGACAGAAGGCAGGAAATCAGTCGTTTTAATCTCATATTCTCTCTCCTTTAATCGGCCCGCAGGGCATCCACCGGCTGGAGGCCGGAGGCCTTGATGGCAGGGTACAGGCCGAAGATGACGCCCAGGGCCACGGAAATGAAGAAGGAGCCGACGGCAACGCTCGGGCTGGGCCATAGAATCATTTTAAAGGACAATTTGCCCACGATCAAGGTGCCGATGTAGCCCGCGGCGATACCGAACAGGCCGCCGATGCCGCAGATCATGCAGGCTTCGATCAGGAACTGGGCGATGATGCTCTTGCGCTCGGCACCGATGGCCTTGCGGATACCGATCTCCCGGGTGCGCTCGGTGACGGTGACCAGCATGATGTTCATAATGCCGATGCCGCCGACGGCCAGGGAGATGGCGGCAATGCCGCCCAGGAAGCGCTGCTGCATCTTGTCCTGCTCCTCGCCCTGCTCCTGCCAGGTATTGGGGGTGGAGACATTGCCCTCATTCGGGCCCAGCAGGCTGTCCAGGTAGCCCTGGAGCAGGGAGACGGCCTTGGTGGTCGTGGCGGAGTCCTTGGCCTTTGCCACAAAGCTATTGATTTTGGTATTGCCGCTGATGATGCGGTTCACGGTATAGGGAATGAGCACATAGCGGTCCATACCGGACATGTTGTTGGGGTCCTTCTCCTCAAAGACGCCGACGACGGTGAAGGGGATGCCGTTGATGGTGATCTCCTTACCCACGGGGTCAATGTAGTTGAAGAGGGTGTCGGCGATTTTGGAGCCGAGGACACAGACCTGGCTGTAGTTTTCCACGTCCAGGAAGGAGATGTCCCGGCCCCGGGCGATGGTGAAGTTGTTGCAGAGGGAGTAGTCCTGGTTGCCCATGACGAGCTGGGGGGATTCGTCCCAGTTGCTGTTGTGGCTGTCCATGGACTTGGCGCCGTACTTCAGAATGGTCTGGTCGTAGTAGTCCACGGTGGGGGTGAGGCCCAGAATGTAGTCGTCCAGATCCTCCATGCAGTAGTCCCGGATGGTCTTGGTCAGATCCCGCCCGGAGGGGCTGTAGGCATTGATGTTGACCACGTTGTTGCCCAGGCTCTCGTAGTACTCCCGCATCTGGCGGTTCTGGCCCTCGGCGTAGGAAACCAGGATGATGACGGCGGCCAGGCCGATGATGACGCCCAGCATGGTGAGGGCGGAGCGGGCCTTTTTCGCGGCGATGGATTTGACCGCGATCTTGAAGGCTTGGGTCAGGTTCACAGGAAGGCCCCCTCTCTGTCGCCGTCGTAGATGATATGCCCGTCGGAGATGCGCACGACGCGCTCGGCGGTGGCGGCGATGCCGTTGTCGTGGGTGATGAGGATGATGGTGGAGCCGTCGTCGTGCAGGCCGTGGAGGATCTCCAGCACGTGCTTGCCGGTGCGGGAGTCCAGGGCGCCGGTGGGCTCGTCGGCCATGATGATGGGGGGCTGGGTGGCGATGGCGCGGGCGATGGCCACGCGCTGCTGCTGGCCGCCGGACATCTCGGTGGGCTTGTGCCCGGCGCGCTCGGCCAAACCCACCCGCTCCAGGGCGGCCTCCACCCGGTCGGCCCGCTTGGAGGCGGGCACGCCCTGGTAGATGAGGGGCAGCTCCACATTCTCCCAGGCGTTGAGGGCGGGGATGAGGTTGAAGCCTTGGAAGATGAAGCCGATCTGCTTGTTGCGGATGTGGGCGAGCTGCCGGTCGGACAGCTCGGTGACATCCACGCCGTCCAGGTGGTAGTCCCCGTAGGTGGGGATGTCCAGGCAGCCCAGGATATTCATGAGGGTGGACTTGCCGGAGCCGGACTGGCCGATGATGGCCAGGAATTCTCCCCGGTCCACGGAGAGGGAGACGCCGTCCAGTGCGCGGACCTCGCTCTCCTCCCCCTCGTGGTAGATTTTAAAGAGGTTTTTTACATCAATGAGCATACCGGGGCCCTCTTTAATAGTACATTTCGTCGGGGTTCTGGTAGCCGATAAAGACCTCCTGGCCTTCCGCCAGGCCGCGGGTGATTTCCACCTTGGAATTATCGGACAGGCCGACCTCGACGGGCACGGCCCAGAAGCCCTCGGGGCAGTCCCAGGTGGGGTCGGGCTCCAGAATGGCGTTGGCGGGGGCCTCCTTGGACTTGACCCACACGATGACGCCGGTGCTGTCGTCGCTGGCGCCGCCGGAGGAGCCGCCCATGGAGCCGCCGTCCACGATGACGCCGCCGCCGGGCATCGGCACCGCGACCATACCCAAGGGATCAGCAAAAGCGCCGCCGGAGTAGGACTGGGGCAGAGCTTCCACGCCGCCGTCCACCATGCCGTCGTCCATCATGCCGCCGTCCACCATGCCGTCGTCCATCATGCCGTCATCCATCATACCGTCGTCCATCATGCCGTCATCCATTCCGGCGGAGGGATCGGCATCCAGGGTTTCGGGGAGCTGGACGTTGGCGAAGCTGACATACTTGACGGCCTGGACGGGGACGGTGAGGCAGTCCTCCGACTCGCTGGCCACGAAGGAGTATTCGGCGTAAGTACCGGGGATCATGCTGCCGTCGTAGTTGTCCACGGTGACGACGGCGGGAATGGAGGCCACGCCGTTCTCGCCGGAGGCGGTCATGGATACGCTCTCCACGATGCCCACGTAGGGCGTGCCGTACTGGTTGATGTCCACCATCATACCGGCCTTGATGTAGCGGGCGTTGCGCTCGTCCACCTGAATTTCGATGATCATCTGGGAGGTGTCGGCGATGGTGATGCCCTGGCCGCTGGATACCTCCTGGCCCTCGGTCAGGCTGCACTGGAGAACCGTGCCGTCAATGGGGGCGACGGCGTTGTACTTCTCCAGCTCCTTGGTGGCCTCCTCCAGCTTCTCCTGGGCGGCCTTGAGGGCGTTCTCCTTGGAGGCGATCTCCTCGTCGGTGTCCTTGGCGCCCAGCTGCACCAGGAGCTGCCCGGCCTTCACGTCGCCGTAGTTCAGCAGGCTGACGCGCTCCACCGGGCCGGTGGCCTTGGCGGTGATCTTGGTGGACTCGTAGTACTCCAGCTTTCCGTTCTGGTAGGGGTAGATGGGGGTGCCGTCGGCGGCGGTGAGGCCGGCGGAGGCGTCCATCCCCTCGGCGAGGGTGCCGGGGTTGTCCAGCACCAGCACCACCTCGAAGTGGGTGGCGCCCTCGGGGGAGACAAAGCGCACCTTGTTGATCTGCTCCACCTTGCCGGTGACGGGCGCCATGATGGCGGGGATGGAGATCTGCGCGGTCTGCCCCACCTTGATGTCACCCTCATAGGCGTAGCTGTAGTACAGGGAGAGGCGCAGCTTGGTGTCGTTGACCAGGGTGGCGATGGTGTCGCCCTCGTTGACGGTGTCGCCCACCTTGAGGTCGGCCACCTCCCGCAGGTTGCCCGCGTGGGGGGCGGTAATGCTCAGCTCCGCGATCTTGTCATAGACGGCCTGGAGCTCCTTGTTGCAGTTGTCCACCGACTTCTGGGCCTCGGTCACCGCGTCGCGGGCGGTGGTGTCGTCCATGCGGTAGAGCTGCTGGCCCGCGGTCACCTGGTCGCCCTCCTGGACGAAGAGCTCCAGAATGGTGCCCGAGCCGGGCGTGACGGTGGCGGAGTCCTTGGCTTTGGTGGTGCCGCTGCCCTCCACCATGGACTGGATGGAGCCCCGGGTGACGAAGTCGGTCATGACCTCGCCCTTGGAGCCGTCCTCCCGGAATACAAAGTACCACACCAGCACGACGAGCGCGATGGCGATGGCGGCGACAATGAGAATTCCCGCGATCGTCTTGCCCCGGCCCTTGCGTTTCTTCTTCGGCCCAGTGGGGGCGGCCGGGGGCGCGGCCGGCGGGGTCATCACTGGGGTCTGCTGTTCGGTCATGTCTGTTCCTCCCTAAAGATTGGCGATTGGATTGCATTTACCATTGTACCACAAGCCGCGGGGCTTGGCATTACAAAGCAGTGACAAGTTCTTAAGGAAACCTTAAATTTGCCGCGGCTATCTATTAGACGAAAAAAACGCCCAAAAGTTTCCGCAGTTTCCAAAACTGTTTTTGCCGCCCCTACATCCGGGATTTCGTTTCCGGCGGGCTGTCTTGCGTCGCTTGGACGTAGGGGCGGGGCTTGTCCCCGCCCGCTCTCTGCACCCGGCCGGAGCGGCGGGCCGATGTGGGCATCGGCCCCTACGGGAAAACAAGGTGCGGGACACCAGCACACAGCGAACGGCCCCGGCCTGTAGGGGCGGGTGCCCACACCCGCCCGCGATCTGCCCGACGGCCCCTGCAAAGAAAGGCGCATCACGTAGGGGCGGGGCTTGTCCCCGCCCGCGGGCGGCCATAAAGGCCGCCCCTACGGATGCCGGGTGTTGTGGGCGGGCCCGCCGGAGGCAAAAAAATGTCCGGCGGTACGTCGCCGTACCACCGGACACCTATATATAATAAAAGGGGAAACGGCCGGTTCTGGTCGGTTTGGCAGGGAACGGGCGTTGTTTTACAGCTTTGTTACAAATGCGCCGGAGGTGTTGACCTTTTGCGAAAGATGCTTTATCATGCGTACAGAGGCAAGGGGAGTTATACTTGACTGAAACGCGCAGTCGTGAGTAGGATGCCCCGAAAGCTCAAAATTTAGAAGGAGGAATTCCAAACATGAGAAACCTCAAGCGGACTCTCAGCCTGGCTCTGGCTTCCGTCATGCTCGTGGGCATGATGAGTGTCGGCGCCAGCGCGGTGAACGCGAGCGATTTCACCGATGCGGATGAGATCGTAAACAAGGACGCCGTTTCTACCATGACTGCCCTGGGCATCATCAATGGTAAGGAAGACGGCAGCTACTTTGACCCCACCGGCACCGTGACCCGTGCCGAGATGGCCAAGATGCTCTGCGTCGCCATCAACGGCGGTGTGGATCCCGTGCTGGGCGTCAAGGACACCCCCACCTTTACCGACATCAAGGGCCATTGGGCAGAGTCCTACATTGAGTACTGCGCCGCCAACGGCATCATCGCTGGCCGCGGCAACAACAAGTTTGATCCTACCGGCACCGTGAGCGCCACCGAGGCCGCCAAGATGCTGCTGGGCGTGCTGGGCTACAACGCCGAGAAGTCCGGCCTGGTGGGCAACGACTGGGCCATCAACACCAACGTGCTGGCCAACCAGAACGGTCTTTACAAGAACCTGTCCAATCTGAACGCCAACACCCTGCTGACCCGTGACAATGCCGCCCAGATGATCTACAATGCTCTGGACGCCAACATGGTTGAGCTGAACGCCGCTGGCAACTACACCACCAGCCAGTACAGCTACACCGGCACCGAGTCCGTCGTGACCGGCACCGAGCGCGTGTGGGTGCTCACGATCAAGGAGAACAACTGCACTGATTCTGGGATCAAGGCTGCTGTTGATGCCCTGAGCGGCTCCGTGTACAACAGCCGCAGCGACGCTGACGAGACCGTGAAAGAGGTCGCTGGCGCTGAGTTCAACAAAGTTAAGTACGCTCTGGAGCAGAAGACCCAGAATGTCTACGGCGAGAACACCGTGACCAAGTACGCCGACGAGACCATGGGCCACAAGTACCTGTCCCTGATCACCGACGGCGACGCCGTGCTGACCGACGTGGAGAAGGACAGCAAGGGCACTTACACCCTGTACATGAACGGCATCACCACCAAGGGCCAGTACACCAAGGTCGAGGGTGACTACAGCAACCTGATCGGCCAGAAGGTCGAGGTTCTGTATAAGGACCGCGAGAATGTGTACGGCGTCTATGCCTCCACCGACAGCTCCCTGATTGTGGAGAGCACTGCTGGTAAGGTTGGTACTCTCAGCAATAATGAGGTCAAGATTGACGGCACCACCTACAAGGTGGACAGCAATGTGACCACCACCGCTCTCTACACCGGTAAGCTGATTGACGGCCTGAATGTGGGCGGCAACAAGGCCGCCGCTGTGAAGGCTTACGACAACGACGACAACGGCAAGATCGACACCGTTGTTTACGTCCCCTTCACCGCCGCCAAGGTGACCTACGTGGGCGAGAAGTCCTTCAACACCGATGTTAACACCAATGTTAAGTTTGAGGACGTGAACGCTTACGACGACATGGCCAAGAACGACTATGTCATCAAGAGCGACGCCGCCAACACCGTGGATGACACCGATACTTATGTCCTGGCTGAGACGGTCAAGGGCAAGATCGAGGCCACCAAGAGCAACTCCGTCCGCATTGACGGTACCTGGTACAACTATGTTACCACCACTCCCGACAAGGATCTGGCTCTGGACAGCACCGTGAAGGCTGCTGTGCTCAACGGCTACATCGTGAAGTCCGAGGTTGTCACCGCCAGCCACGAGCTGAAGGATTACGCTCTGATCGTGAACACCGCCAAGGATATCAACGGCGAGCAGGCCAAGCTGCTCTTTGCCGACGGCACCACCAAGGTGGTTACCACTGATGTCGCGTATGATGGAAAATCCGGCCGCGCCGGTATTGGCGATCTGGTGACCTACGAGGTCAAGAAGGGCGAGTATGTCCTGACCAAGGCTGAGACTTCCGACAAAGATAAGGCCGGCTTTGACCTCATTCTGGCGAATACCTATGAGAACAAGTCCGGCAAGGGCAAGATTGGCGGCGAGAGCATCGCGGACGATGCCGTGATCTTTGTGATGGACAACAACAATAAGTATTCCACCATGACCGGCGCCGACTTTGCCAAGTACGACAAGGATTCCGTGAAGGCGATCAAGAACGCCTATGCCAACAAGGACAACTCCACCGGCTACAACAGCGTGGTTCTGGCCTACGCGACTCTGAACCAAAAGGTCAACTCCATCACCAGCAACTACGGCTATGTGACCAGCGCCGTGTCCACCACCAAGAACAAGGACGGCGAGACCGTGTCTTCCTTCACCTTCTGGGATGGCGCCACCGAGCACAAGGACATCATGACCGACGAGAAGGTTTCCCTGTCCAAGGGCGACATCTTCACCTACGAGGAGAACAAGGACGGCAGCTACACTGTCACCGAGGTCGACAACCTGCTGCGTACCGCCATCATTGCCTACAACGAGAAGAACGGCGATATCCGCTTCACCGACGCTTCTCTGAGCGACAAGGGCAGCAATGTCGACGCTGATATCACCAAAGATACCGTTATCATCGGCATCAACAGCGATGACAAGGCCGGCGTTGCGGGCGCGGTGCCCACCATCGCCATCGAGACTGATAAGTCCGGTGTTTACCAGGCCAACGCCTACTATGTGATGGGCGCCGGCGACGAGGTGAAGCTGCTGGTGGTTGACACCTACGGCAACATCCCCGCGGTTGACAGCGTAACTACTGTTACCGACGAGAGCAATCTCGGTACTGCTCTGAAGCAGTACACGGATGTGACCTTTGAGGGTAATGCTACTATTTCCAGCAAGCTGGAGATCCCCGCTGGTGCCACCCTGAACGTCAAGGGTGATCTGACCGCAAATGCTGCTATCGTTGGCAACGGCACCCTGAATGTGACTGGCAATATCAGCGACACCAGCAAGGTCAGCACTCAGCTTGAGTCCACCAAGACCAGCGAAACTGTTTCCGTGTCCGGCGGTGTGGTTCTCGGCGACGTGACCGGCAATGTCGGCTCCGGTAGCGCTCTGTACTCCGGCGATCAGGTTAAGGGCAAGGTTATCGTTCAGATTACCGTTCCTGCGGATGCGGTGACTGACGGCACCTCTAGGATTAAGTTTGACGGTTCCGAGCCCTCTACCCCCAAGCTGACCAATCGTAGCGACATTTATCTGGCTATCGATATGAGCCAGTCTGGCCAGAAGGTTATCACCATTGACAAGGACGGCGATTGGAGCTCTACTACTAACGATGTGTATACCCTCACCGTGAAGTGGTAATCTAACTGCAATCGGCTTATTACGAAGAGAGCCGCCCCCGATTGGGGGCGGCTCTTTTTGTTAGTGGAAGGCTATATAGTAGTAGCTCATTCCGGATCGGTTTGCGTCCGCGTAGAATCTGCCCTCTATCAGGTCGCCGCGGGCCACCCGTATTCCGCTGCTGGTGATCTCCACCAGGTTTCCGTCCCGCATGGTGACCGGCGCTCCTTGCAGCGCCAGGCCGCCATAGGTATACATGTCGGACTGCATTGCGCCGTCCTGCCTTACCACAAAGACTGCCCGGGGCGATACCCCCAGCGAAATATCCCGGCTTCGGGCGTCATCCCCTGTATAGCTTCCACTTAGAATCTCAGGCTTTAAGGCCAGTGCTTTATCCAGCACACGGAAATCCTCGTTGAAATCCGTGCGCAGGAAATTGTCCTCCGGCTCCCACTGGTGCAGGTGATAGTGTTCCGTATAAGCTGCCATTTTCATTCCTCCCGCAGGGGGGCCGGGCAGCGCCTTTGCTGTACTGGAAAACGCGTCCCCTGCGGGAAAGGAACCCCGCGTCCGGCTGTCTACCGGACGCGGGGATGGCCTTGCCTGCGGAGGGGGTAATATAGATGGCAAACTATACAGCGCACTATCACCTGCACCAGTGGGAACCGGAGGACAGCTTTTTACGGAGAGACTTCAACGAGGATTTTCAGAAAATTGACGCGGGCCTCGCTGGACGGGGAGATTGCAGCCTGCTGTTCGGCTCTTACGTGGGTACGGGAACTTGCGGCCCGTCCGAGCCTACCGCACTTACACTGGGGATTCCAGCCAAGGCGCTTTGGGTAAGCTGCGGTTCATGCCACGCTGTCTTTCTGAGGGGGAACACGCAGGCGGTTAATTTCAGCACCAGCGATGGAGAGCTGCTTGAGGTGGAGTGGACGCAAGACGGCCTGAGCTGGAAGCTGGGGGGAGGACTTTACAATCACGACTACCAGCAGCTCAATGAGGCTGGAACCACCTATTATTACGCGGCGCTTTATCAAGAAAGCAAGGAGGCCCCGGGAAATATCCGGGGCCTCCTTGCTTTCTTGGGGTTTGGTGATCAGAACTCAGCGGATAGTGAAGGTACCCTCCACAAGAGTACCATCCCCGGTGCTCTTGATAGACCAGGTGTACTTACCGGAGGTCAGGGGCTCAGTCTTCATGGAACCATCACCAGCATTGATCAGGGGCTTTTCGCCAATTACCTGAACATAGAAGTAGTGGGGGCCGACCGAGCCGATATCATTAACCGTCTCAGTGTAAACGGTGCCCTTGGAACCCTTAATGGTCAGGTTAACTTTGTCGTTCGCAGTCTTGGTGCGGAACACAAAGTACATATTCTCGTTGGCCTCGCCGTGAACATCACTGGCAATGTCGTTGGGAGTGGACTCCAGAACATAGGCGCCGTTGTCCAGGAAAAGCAGCTCGTTCTTGGAGGCAATGTTTTCGGTGGTCACGTCGCCGGCGATCTCAGCCTTGTCGTTGCCGGAGGAGGTGGTGGAACCGTAGAAGATGGTGACGATCTCGCCGTTCTTCACGATGGCGGTAACCGTCATGCCCTTCTCCACATCACTCAGAGAGCCAGTCTCGATCTTCTTGCCCTTGGTGACGGCATAGACCTCGACATCGTCGGAAACAGCGTAGCTCTTGCCGCCCAGGTCGATGATACCATCCTCGGCCTCAGCCTTGACCTCCACGCCGGGAAGCTGATAGGTATCATCGGTAGTGACCTTGCTGTACTCCTCACAGGCGGAGGCGTCCAGAATCTCGTTCTCAGCATCCGCATAGGCGATAACGTTCAGCAGAATATCGGTCTTCAGGACATTGCCGCTGGGATAGCTGTCCTTCAGCTCCTCATCCATCTTGACAGTGGTGATCTCACCGTTGACAACAGCCTTGTACTCGTAGTAGGTGTTGTCGCTGTCCTTCACCTTGGTGCCCTCCTTGGAGCTGAGGACATACACGATGTCGTCAGAGCTGGCGGACACATCGGAGATGAAGACCATGGTAGCCACAGTGCTACCGCTCTTGCAGTAGTACACAAAGTTGCCGCTGTTGTCCTTCAGGTCGGGAACATTGGCATAGCCGGTGTAGGACTTATAGGTGGCCTTGCTGCCGGTGCCGGTCTGCACCAGGAAGACGGTCTTGCTGTTGGCGTAGACAGTCTCAGTGTCCAGAGTCATGGCAGACTCGCCCTTGTTGATCTCGACCTTCTTGTTCTCGGCCAGACCGGAAGTGCTGGCGGTCTTGATGGTGTAGATGTCCTTGGAGTTCTTGCTGTACTCTACGATGTAGCCCGGCAGTTTATCCAGTTCTTTCTTCTTAGCATCAAAGTCGTCGCCTTTCAGGCAGTCCTCATCGACCTCGGCCTCGACCACGGTGCCGTCGGCCAGCAGAAGCTTGGCATAGTAGGAGCTCTCGTCGTCATAGCGGCCCTTATCGGCACCGGTGTTCACGACGTAGGCGTAGTCGCTGGAGGCCTTGGATACGTCGACCTTAATGACATAGCCATAGGAATCCAGGTACAGGTCCAGCACGCTGTCGACCTTGACATCACCCTTATTGGACATCTTCGCGCTGTACTTGTAGGTCTCGCCGTCAGCCACGAAGCTGGAATCGCCGGTGGTCTTGGTGACCTCGACGCCCTCAACCACCTCGGCCAGGGTCATGGTCTGGATCTCACCATCAGCCATGGTGTAGAGAACCACGTCGTCCTTCTCGAAGGACTCAGTCTCGAACTTCTTGCCGTCCACGGTGACATAGCGGTCATCGCCGTCCTTCGCGGCGGTAACCTTGGAGATCTCGCCCACGTAGGTGTTGATGACCACCAGGGTCACGTTGTCGTCGTTGTCCACAAAAGCCTCGACCAGAACGCCGTTGCCGCCGAGCTCGTCGTCGCTGTTGCCCTTTTCGATGGTGAAGGTGCCATTGGCCTTGCCGTCCTCGGTCACATCCACAGTAGTGGTCTTATCCAGGCCCAGGTCGGAGTACAGGGTCTTGGAGCTGACCTTCTCGGAGTAAGAGGCATCGGCGGTGGAAGCATAGGTGCCGATCTCCTTGGTGCCGTTCTTCCACTGGTCGGAGGGACGGCCGAAATCGTCGTGGTTATTGCTGTTCAGGGTCAGGTCAGAGAAGTACTTCTCGCAGAACTGCTGCACCTCGTCCTTGTCGCCCTTCACGGTGCGGTAATCATCGGTCGTGCTGTTGGCGACCTTCACGGGGGCGGAAGCACCCACGATAACCTGCATGCCGTCGGAGCCGATGACAGTGGTGCCCTTGTTGGTGTAGTACACAGTGTCGGCGGTCAGGGTCTGGAACGCCATCTGGGCGGCCTGCTCACGGGTCATGGCGTCGGCCAGCACGATGCCCTTGGGGGCGATGCCCGCGTTCACCGCGTCGGCGGCCACGTTGATAGCCCAGTCGTTGCCCACATAGTTGGCAACCTTCGCGTCATAGCCCAGGGCCACCAGCATCATCTTCGCAAAGGCCAGGCCGGTCAGCTCGCCCTCGGGGTCGAAGTTGCCGTTGCCGGTGCCCGCCAGGATACCCTGCTGCACGCAGTAGCCGATGTAGCCCGCGGACCAGCGGTTGGCGGCCACGTCCTTGAAGGTGGTGGAGTTAGTGCTCAGCTTATTGGCGTCCTCCTCGCCCAGGAGCATGACAGCCACGATCTTGGCGGCCTGCTCACGGGTCAGGATGCCGGTGGGGTTGAAGGCGCCCTTGTCGGTGCCCTCGAACACACCGATGGCGGTCATCACATCAACCGCCTCAGTGTTGGTGATTTCAGCAGAGTCGTTGAAATCACTGCTCACAGCGCTGGCGGAGACGACCATCATGCCCACAATCAGGGCCATGGCCATTACCAGGCTGAGAGTCCGCTTGAGGTTTCTCATTTGGATTTCCTCCTTCTGAATTTTGAGCCAGAGGGGCGTATAACGCCCCTTACAAAGGAGAAATAGGTACAAATATCTGCTCGTTTTCACCTAAAAAACTCGGTGACGGCATGGAAAGGTTTGCTTGGTAGGCATTTGGTAGACAATCCTGACAGGGAAAAAGGGCTGAGGCCCTGAAACCAGAAGGGTTTCAGGGCCTCAGGTGGTAGACATTTGGTAGACGGAATCTCCAAACACGGCTGTAGACTGTCCGGGTTTGGGCGTGCGGCGGATAGTGGGGTGTCCCTACATGGGGAGGAGATGTAAAAAATATGGCAAATTATACGGAACACTATCAACTGCACCAATGGGAGCCGTCCGACAGCTTTTTGCGGACGGACTTCAATCAGGACTTTGCCAGGATCGACACAGGCATGCGGGCCGCCAAGGCCCAGGCGGAGCGGCTGGAACGGGAGAAGGCCGAGATCAGCACAGGAGCCTATACCGGCGACAATGCCGCCAGCCGCACGATTCACCTGGGATTCCGGCCCAGGGCGGTTCTGGTGGAGATGGCGCTTGGCAACCGCTATGGAAGCAACGGCGGCGAAAGCATCAGCGGCGGCCTGGCGGTAGACGGCTGGCCAGTGTTCTATCAGGACATCAACGGACCATGCACGCCCGCCATCCAGATCCAGGCCAGCGGCTTCGCCGTTACCCAGGACAGCCGGAACCGCTCCTATATGAACTACAGCGGCACCAAATACCATTATTTCGCGGTGAAATAGAACATCCCCCCGGGCATAGCCCGGGGGGATGTTTCAATATGGTCAGGCGTAAGTGTAGGTAATATCACCAGGGGTCAGCGTACCGCCAGCCTCATAGGAGATAGTGATGCTGAAGGTAATGGTATTGCCCGTAGCGGCTCCGCTCAGGTCAACGCCATCGCTCGTGAAGGTGAGGGCAATCTCGTTGGAAGCAAAGGCAACGGAATTGGTGTCCTCGCCACCTCCCAGAGTCGCACCGCCAACAGTGCTGGCAGTTGCAGTCAGCTTGGTAATCTTGGCGCTGATGTCAGCAGAGATGTCAAACTTAAACTGCGCGGTGGCCAGACCGTCGGAAGCGCTCTTATCGTTAGCACCAGCCTCCATGACGGTGGAACCGTACACAGCGGTCAGAGTAACATCGCTACCGCCAAGAGTCACAGTAGCGCCGGGCTTGTAAACCTTGCTGTTGGTGGCATCATACCAGCCCAGGAACTGGTAGCCAGTCTCAGCAGCAGGTACCGCAGGAGCGGTCACAGAGGTAGCATCGAACTCGGCATCGGGAGCCGCAGCGCTTGTATAGGGAGCGCCGGGAACCTCATAGGTAGCCTTATACACCCGAGTGAAATTGCTGGAGCTAATCGGGGTGTCACCGTTAGAAAGATCACCCACATTTACAGTGATGCACTTGTCGGAATCCACTTCGTAGTTCTTGCCATTAAAGGCGTAGTTTTCTCCAGCATTCCAGTCAGAGTTCTGGATCGCAACGGTGGTGGCATCAGCGGGGATGGTCACCTGCTTGCCGGAACGGCTGTCCTCCTCGGTCAGAGGAGTCTGGCTGTTGCCGGCATAAACAGCAAATTTGGCGGCATCCGCAGTGCTGTAGCTGATGGTCTTGGCGGTGTAAGTACCCACGGTCACAGTGGCAAGATTGCTGACCACGACGCTCTCGATTTTGCCGGTCTCGGTGTTGGTCACCTTCACATAGAAGTAGTGGGAACCGGCAGACAGGGTGTTGGCGGCAACACTCAGAGTGTTGGTCTTGGCGCCGGTGTAGCCAGCCACATTGACCAGAGAGGTGTCGTCGTTGGGGGTGTTGGTGCTGTTGTCAGCGCTCTTGAACCACTCGTAGCTCAGAGTGCCGGGAGCGGTGGCGGTCACAGACAGGGTCAGCGCCTGGTTCTCGGTAATATTGGAGTTCGCGGCAGGCTGAACAGTAATGTTGGCATTGGCGGCATACACGCCGTCCAGGGTGCTCAGAATGTAGGCGGCGCGGACAATGTTCTTGTCGCTGTCGATGACCATGACAACCTCGCGGCCCACGTTCTCGGAGAAGGAGCCGACAGGAGCCTTCTCATAGCTGTTGTCCACGTCCTCCACGTTCCAGATGTTGTTCTCATAGGTGAAGGTGCCGTCGCCGTAAGTACCGGTAACCAGGTTGGTCATGGTCTTGTCGGTGTAGAGGGCCACGGTGCCGGTGCGCAGCTGACGGGCATAGCCGCGGACGATCTCCAGGTTGCTGGCCTGGTTGTCATCGCTGGAGAAGTTGGGCTTGGTCAGGTCGGAAACACCGTTGCCGTCAGTGGTGTAGGCATAGGGAATGCTGAAATCGTCGGAGGTGTTGAAGATACTGTTGTAGTCGTTGCGGGTGATCTTCAGGGTGGTCACAGTGCCATCCATCAGAACCACGTTCAGGGTGGCATACTTGCTGTCCACGCTGCTGCGGCTCAGAACGAAGGCATAGTCCTTCTCCACGGCCACGCCCTTGGCGTCAAACAGCACGGTGGAGGCCAGGGTGGACTTGCTGTCCAGGAAGCGGGCGGAAACAATCTTGTTGTTATCCACATGAGCCATCTCATTGTAGCCGACAGCCACGCCGTAGGTGATATCGCTGGGAGTGCTGTTGTCATAATAGAAGGCCACAGTGTTCTTGTCTACGGTGATCTGGCTGTTGTTGCTGTTGTAGCGGATACGGGCGGCGCCGGTCTCATAGGCGCTGCTCATGGTCTGCTGCTTCACGTCGGCGGGGTTGAAGACGTCGGTCACCACGGAAACCTCGTCGTTGCTGCCCACGATGGACTTAATGGTCAGCACATTGTCATCGTTCAGGGAGTAGGCGATGACATAGCCAGCAGCGCGGCCGTCCTTGTAGTCGGCGTCGTTGATACCAGCAGTACCAGTCGTATCAATGTTCTTGTTGACAAAGGCGCCGGTATTACCAGTCTCAACAGGAGTCTTCCAGGGGGCGGTAGCGGAGTTGTCGGAGTCGGAGGTGCCCAGGAAGCCCTTCAGCTCCTGAATGCCCTGATTTTTGCTGTATTTCTCAGTATGGCTGTTAGTGGTGAGAACGTCAGCAACCTGCTCGCCCACGTTCTTGGCGGAGGCGGAGAAGTTCAGGGTGTAGACGCCCTCGGTGCCGTCGGCCAGCAGGACCTTGATCTTGCCGGAGGCATCGGAGGCAAAGGCGCCGGGCTCATAGCCGGAGTCCAGAACCAGGGCGTAGTCGTACAGGCCCTGCTCGGAGGGACGGTAGGCAATGACGTTGCCGTTGCTGTCCAGGATAAAGTCGTAGTCGGAGTCGAACTCCACGCCGCCGTTGTCGCACTTGAGCACGTCGAACTCATAGGTGTTGTCGGCGGTGTCAGCCTTGTACTGGATGTAGGAGGGGTGGTACTCGGTGCCGCCCACGGTGATGGTCTGCTCCTTCTCCTTGTTGGCAGCATAGGACTCCATCTGGCCGGTGATCACCTGGGGCTCGGAGACATAGTAGCGGCCGCCGTAGGAGACGGTCAGAACCAGGTCGCCCTCAGCCAGGTCGGCCTCAGTCACGATGTCCTCGTTGTCAATGGCCTTGTTGGAGTTGAAGGTGTTCAGAGTGGTGGTCTCCTTGGAGTCGCTCTTGGCGATGACCTGGGACAGGGTCTCCTGGAGGTACAGCACGTACTCAACCTCGCCGTCGTTATCGTTGTCGATGGCGGTCAGCTCCACGCCGTAGCCGTTGGTCTTGCCCTTCACGCTGTTGAAGCGGTCGCCGGACTCGAAGCCCATGGCCTTGGTGGCGGCAGCCTCGTCCTTCATTACGCCGTAGTTGACGTAGTAGGCGGTATCGCCGTCCACGCTCAGGCCGGTACCCTTCAGGAAGTCCTTCATGGTGTCCTGGGTGTCGGCGGTGGTCTTGACCACGTTGTTGTTGCCGTTCACATACACGCCCAGAACCTCGGAGTTGGCCAGAACGGTAGTCTTGCGCACATACATGGTCACAGTCTGACCCAGCATGTCGACGGGAGTGGACACGTTGAAGATAACGGGGTTCTTCTCCTCCTCATACTCGCCCACAACGGTGTTGCTGGTGGTGGACTTGTAGACCTTTACGTGATCCATCTTGGTCTTGCCGGTGGCCAGGGAATCCTCGCTGTCGGTATCCTCCAGCTGGGCCCACTCGTTGCCGGTGACCACGCCCTCCACCTTGTAAACGCCATACTTGGTGGACAGCAGGGTACGGTGATCCTCAAAGGCAATGGCGTAGCCGTTCTCGTACTTCTGGATCATTTCGATGTCCAGAGCGTTGTAGATCAGCAGCGCCGCGTTGTCGCGGGTCAGAGGATCGCCGGTGGGAGCGGTCAGGTCATCAAAGATGCCCAGGGTAGAGGCCAGGGAGGCGGTCTTGATGGCCCAGTCGTTGCCGGTCAGGCCCTCGAGCTGCGCGTCGTAGCCGGCGGCCACCAGCAGCATCTTGGCGGCCTCGTTGCCGGTAACGGTAGCGGCGGGGTCAAACTTGCCGTTGCCGCGGCCGGCGATGATGCCCAGGCTGTAGCAGTAGTTGATGTAGCTCTCAGCCCAGTGGCCCTTCACGTCGGTCAGGCCGGTGTTCATCCCGACATACAGGCCGTCCACATCGGCGCCCTGATTCAGGACGGTGGCGATCATCTTCGCCATCTCGGCACGGGTCACATTGCCCGCGGGGTCAAAGAAAGACCCATCTTCCTTGCCGTTGATCACACCCAGAATGGTGAGCATGGAAACGGCATCCTTGTTGACGATCTCATCCTTGTCGGAGAAGTCGTCAAAGCCCGCAGCGCTGGCGGAGACAACCATCATGCCGATGAGCATGATCGCCGCCAGAGCCAGGCTGAGAGCCCGCTTGAGGTTTCTCATTTGGATTTCCTCCTTCTGAATTTTGAGCCAGAGGGGCGTATGACGCCCCTTTCAGGGGAGGAAACAATGCACATTTCGGGGGATAG
>CDZL01018925.1_pt1 | contig 19825 bp, 15 predicted proteins | sample 557581 | NCBI WGS metagenome assembly CDZL01 (sample SAMEA3182063, study PRJEB8094) | gut metagenome | biome: human; feature: gut; material: Stool; isolation source: human stools | place: Canada | collected 2013-01-29 | reverse complement strand
GCTCAAGTTCGCGGGCGGCGTCGACGAACAGCGTTTCGAGCTGCGCCGAGGTGCTGGACAGGATTTCTTTGGCCCCGACGCCGCGCAAGACCCGGCAGACAACGGGGAAATCGAAGGTAAGGGGATTTCTGAGCTGCCCCGGAGGTTTTGGGAACAACGTATCAAGGCAGAGGATGCCGATTGGGGTGTCGTAGTACAGGTAACCGCTGGGTATCCGCATAGTGCACTCCCGTGGGCGCTGGCGCCGGATGAAGGGCCGGATGATTTATCGTAATATGATAAAGGTGTTACAATATGATTTGAGTAGCGGTTTTATAAGCCTTCGTCAAGGCGCGCGGCGGCGGGGAAAGAAGAAAAAAGTATCATGAAGCCGTTACCAATAAAGCATTTTTCTCTTTTTCCTCCCTCTAATACGCTTACTTGTATAGTTATTTTTATAATGCCCCACCAATGCTCAAAAAGGAACGATCCGATACGGCGGGGTTCCAAAAGCAGGGCGGAAGCGGAGTGACGGCACGCGGCGAGAAGGCCGCGCCCTGAAAGGCGAAACCGGCCCGAAAGTGGGACGGAGCGGGATGATAGGGGAACGGCGAAAGGAATGGGCGGGACGAATCGGAAGCCGGAAGGCGGAGAGCCGAAGAGGGCCGACACCGGGCGTTGCGGCCCCTGCGGAGATCGGGCACCCGGCCCGGGGCGATAATGCCCGCCCCCGGAAGGAAGGGGACGCGCAAGCGCCGGGGATGCGGGTTACCTTCCAGCCGCACGCTGGAGGGGGAGCGGCGGACACCGCAAATGGGCCCGGCGTGGGGGGATCAGGACAGGGCGCTTTGCAGTTCTTGAATGATTTTCGGTTGATCCTTGTCCCATTGCTCGGAACGGACGGCGTCTATGGCAATGCTCCCCACGGCCTCATTCCCCATGCGCAGGACATGGGAAACGCCGATGGTCCCTTCAAGCAGCATCCCTTGGGCCGAGGCATACCCCTTCCGGCGGGCTTCGGCCAGGAAACCGCGCAATGCCGAGAAATCCGTCTTGAGCACGAACCGGATTTCCTGCTCGTTGTGGGTAAGGATCATTTCCGCCTCATCTTCCGGCATGGCGGCTAAAATGGAAAGGGTGGCCGATCCCATGCCGAGCGGGCGGCGGTCGCCTGTTTTATTGAGAAAAACCTGTATGGGATGCCAGCCGTCGAGACGCTCCACGCACACGGCGTCGTAGCCGCTCCGGGCATAGAGGATGGTCGAATAGCCGAAGCGGCGGGATATGCGTTCCGCCAGCGGCAGAAACCGGGCGCGGATAAAGGCGGCGACGTCCATGCGCGGGCTGATGAGGCAGGAATCCCCGATGTGGTATTTCTTGGTGGCCGGGTCGCAGGCCACAAAATTTTTCTGGCGCAGCACCGTCAACAGCCTGTGGACGGTGGCAACGGGGATATCGAGGGACGCGCTCAGCTCTTTGGGGGTTATCATGCGGTCGCCGCAGAGGATCACCTCTTCCAGAATGTTCAGCACGCGATAGACGCTCTGCGCGCCTTTGATGGTCTTTTGGTTGGAATCCATAACCATTCTTGCCGATTGAAGGTTGCAGATACGATGCGCCGTTGGAAAAAGGCGGCCAAAAGGAAACGCGCCGCCCCCGTCCGGGACGGCGTGTGAAGACGGCCGCAACGTTTGAGGAGCCGGTACGGATATCCCGGAAGCCCGCGAGGGCGGCTTCGACGGCACTCCGCCGGGCCGGGGTTCCCGCCGGGGAAGGTTTCGCCGTACTCCAGCGACACCCCCGCAGGCACCCTTGCGGAAACCGCCGCCCCATTTTCCGGTGCGCGGGGTGTCCGCCTCTTTTCCGGGCATTCCCTATGCCATTTCTTGCAATAACTTGTTTGTACTGTCAATATTACCGCATGATAGAATGCTTCAACGCCGATTGGCCTTGAGGCGGCAGGAAAGCATTGCGGGGATCCCCTTCCCAAAACCTGACGGCCTGCGCGCCTGTTCCCCTTCTCCTCATCTTTTTGTTTCTCCAGACCCCATACCGGATGCCGCCCACGCTTTCCCGTCCCCCCACGCCTTCACGCGGCAGCCTCAACGTACTACACGGAACCTCTTCATTTCTTTTCATATATCGCTTGTGCGAAATGTGTATTTTTCTCTTGCCTTTTGCTCACGGCCGGAGTATCAGAAAATTATAATTCAATATTAAACTTTTTAATATAAAATTATGGAGGTCCGCATGGCCGCACAACTGCTGTTGCAGCATGTGAAAACACCGTCCGGCGTTTGTGCCGACATACTCGTCGAGGCGGGACGGATTGTCCGGATCGCGCCCGATCTGCCTCCGTCCCTCGCGGACACCCGCCTAGATGCCGAAGGACACATGGCGGCGCCCGGTTTCGTCAACGCCCATATCCATCCGGCACAGACATTTGTGGGCGGACCGTGGGTCGACTACGACTATGCGGATACGGTCCCGGGGCGTGCGAAGGCGGAAGCCGAATACCTCGCCAAACACGGCCGCATGAACAGCCTGAGGAATTGTTACGTGCAGTTCCGGGAAGCGATCCGGCGCGGTACGACCCATGTGCGGGGCCACATCGACGTGGGCGTGTTCGGGCTTGCGGAGCTTGAAGACGCGGCCCGCGCCCGGGAAGCCTTCCGGGACGTGCTGGACATCGAGTATGTCGCCATGCCCTCAAACGGCATCCTGAACATGAAGACCGATCCCGAACAGACCATTGCCGCGGCCCTGCGCGCGGGAGCCTCCAGTATCGGCGGGGCCGACCCCTGCGACCGGGACCGCGATCCCGTGCGCTCCGTGGAGCTGACCCTGCGTCTGGCCGCCGAACACGGCGCCAAAGTGGATCTGCACCTGCATGAGTTCGGTTCGATGGGCCTTTTCTCGCTCGATCTGCTCTTCAAGAAAATCCGGGAATACGATCTCCGCGACCGCGTGACCATCAGCCACGCGTGGTGCCTCGCCAACCTCCCCGACACCCGGTACCAGCCCATAGCCGAAGCCTTTCAGGAGCTCGGCATCGGCATCATCACCCACGTCCCCGGCCATGTCCCCTTCCCCTCCCTCAAGCAGGCCCGGCGCTGGCAGGTCCGTTACGGCGTCGGTACGGACAACATGCGCAACCTCTGGGGGCCCTACGGCATGAACGACATGCGCGAGCGGGTCATGCTGCTGGCCTACCTCAGCGACTTCCGCCGCCGTGAGGATCTGGAACTGGCTTACGACGCGGGCACATACGGCAGCGCGTCCGTGCTGGGCCTGCCCGACTACGGGCTGTCGGAAGGCTGTTGGGCGGATATGGTCGTGTTCCCCGTCGAAAACAGGGCCTGCGCCCTGCTCGAAGGCCCCATGCCCCGGTTTGTGATCAAGCGCGGCGTCCTTGTCGCACGGGACGGCGAGTTGACGGACGCCGTCCCGCCGTGCCCGGAATAACCCTCGGTCCCTTCCACATCAGGAGAACGCGTATGAAGCCCTTTTTCGACATGTCCTTACTGATCGCATTCGGATTCTTGTCTCTGCTTCTCCTCCTCGGCGTCCTGCTTCGGGCCAAGATCAAGTTTCTCCAGAATTTTATGGTTCCCGCCTGTCTCACGGGCGGGGTGATCGGCTTTTTCATCCTCAACACCACGGGCTTTCCGCAGGTCCAGCCCGAACTGTACCCGGCGCTGGCCTACCACTTCTTCACCATTTCCTTCGTCTGCATCGGCTTGAGGGGCATGAGCAAGGTCGACCAGAGCAAGGGCTCCGCGACCAAGGAAATGGTGCGCGGTTCGATCTGGCAGGCGCAGATGTTCCACATGGGCCTCTGTTCGCAGCTCATCCTCGCGACGGGCATCGTCTATCTGCTCAACGCGCTGACCGGGCGGGATTATCTTGAATCCATCGGCTTCCTCGCGGCGCAGGGGTTCGCGGCGGGGCCGGGGCAGGCCATTTCCACCGGGCTGGTCTGGGAAAAGTTCGGACATTCCGGCATGGGGCAGCTCGGGATGACCTTCGCCGGGGTCGGCTTCATCGTGGCGTTCGCCATCGGCGTGCCGCTGGTGCGCTGGGGCGTGCGGAAGGGGCTGAACACCTACCCCGTGGGCAGCGTCCCGGAAGAAGTGAAGACCGGCCTGCTCGCACCGGAGAACCGGCCCTGCGGCCTGCACCAGGTCACGCAGAACTCCAACGTCGATTCGCTGGCCCTCCAGCTGGCGCTGGTGCTGGGCGCATGGATGCTGGCCTATTACGCCGTCGAGGCCGTGGCTACGCGCGTGCCTTCGAGCATCGGCGGGACCATGTGGGGGCTGTTCTTCCTGATCAATATGGTATCCGGGATGCTGGTGCGCTTCGCGATGCGGAAGCTCGGCATCGTCCATCTCATCGACGGCGACTCCATGACCCGCCTGACCGGGTGGATGATGGAATTCCTGCTGCTCAGCACCCTCATCGGCATCAAGTTCGCGGTGGTGAAGGACTACATCCTCCCCATCATCGTCCTTTCCGTGGTCCTCGCCGTCTTCACCCTGTTCTTCATCCTGTACTTCGGGCGCCGCGTCCCCGGCTATTCCTTCGAGCGGACGGTCATGATGTTCGGGACCTGCACGGGGACCATCCCCACCGGGCTCATCCTGCTGCGCATGGTGGACAGCGAGCTGAAGACCACGGTTTCCGTGGAGGCGGGCATGTGGAACATGGCCGTGTTCATCTTCTTCTACGTCAATTTCATTTTCCACGGCTACGTCGTCTACGGCTGGGGGATGCCCGCCACGCTCGGGCTCTTTGCGCTGACGTTCCTCGCCAACTACACCATCCTGAGGGTGTTCAAGCTGATCGGGCCTAAGCGGTTCTAGATCCGGCAGCACCTATGGCAAAGCCCCCGGCAAACGCTTTCCGGGGGCTCTTTTCAATGGATGCCCTCACCGGGCCTTGCGGGGACGCGGCCTAGACTTCCCCGCGCTCTTCCAGATCCAGCAGGATGCGCTTCAAGAGCGTCCGGAGCTGCTCCTTTTCTTCCGGGGAAAGCATGGTAAGCAGCCGCTTTTCCATGTCCGTCTGGGCGAGGAACGACTCGCGGGCCATCTCCAGCCCCTCCGGGGTCAATTCCACAAGGACGTTCCGACGGTTCTCCCGATCCGCATTGCGCCGGATCAGCCCCTTTTCCTCAAGGTGATCCATGACGTTGGTGATCGCCCCCGGAGTCCTGTAGGCCTGTTTCGTGATGTCTTTCGGATTGAGCGTATACGGTGGCCCGGCATGAAGCAGCGCCGACAGCACGTCGGCCTCTCCGTTCTTGATGCCGAAGGGCTTCATTGTTTCCGTACTTTTATGGTTATGATAGCGCGCGATACGGAGAATCCTGCCGAGGATGCTTTCAAGCCCGATGCCGGGAAACACCGTTTCCCATCGCTCGTTGCGGCGTTGCGTATAATCTTTGGGCATGAACTCCCTCATAAGATAAAAAGATTTTCAACCGGCAAGCAGACCATACCTCAGAACACCACGCGCGGGCAAACAAAAACAGCGCCGGAGAATGCCGCGTCCTCCAGTGATCCCACCTTTCCGGAACGCAACCGATAACTGCATCCTCCGTATCGGGCGTGGCGGCCTCAGCCGTCACGCCTCACCGCAGTGGCGCGGAAGGAAACCGATGCCGGGGATTCCGCCAGCCCAGACGCCTGAGCCAATGGCCGTGGAGGAAAGCATTCATATTCCGAAGCGGCCCGGGGACGGAACGCTTCAGATTGTTCCTTCAAATTTCCGTTTTAAGGCATTTTTAAAAAATCTTTGACTCGTATTTCATGGAAGGCCTAAAGAAGCGTAAACGGCGCGCTGGACGCCTGAACAGGAAAACAGCTTTGGGGGCGGTTTGCTATTTATCTTAATAAGTGTTAAGTTAAATAAAGAATCAACCGGAACCCTAGGGCTTGGCATGGCAACGCTCCCTGAAGTCATCTCCAACGGAGAACTCCCTGTCTTGGACGACTGGGAGCCTCTTAGCAGAAAACGGATACTGCGGTACTTTGACCGAAGCATCGAATACGCGGACGTCTCGGCCTACGTATCCGCACAAGGTGAACTGCTTCCCGACGAGCGCATCATCCTTGTTTTCCTCAATGCCGTTTACACGCAATCGCTGGCGACCGTGGAACTGTATTGCCGCTATGTCGTCGAGCTGTTGAACTACGCCCGGAAGCCTTCGTTCTCCGTTACGGCCCGTGATGTCGAAAGCTATATCAGGCAATGCAGGATGAAAGGCCTCAAGCCCCGTTCGGTGAATACGATTATCGGAGCTCTGAAAAGTTACTTCAAACGGCTGGCAGACACGGGCGCCATTGCCCTGAACCCCACGGCATTCATTAAAAAACGGAAGGACGGCGCGGGGATTTCACTCCCCGGGAACCTCACGCACAGCCTTTCTGAATCGGAGATGCTGCTCCTGTTCGACCGCCTTGCGGAACACGGAGCCCCGCGGCGGGACATTCTCCTTCTGAAGACTCTCTTTATGACCGGATTGCGCGGCGAAGAGGCCGTTTCCCTCTGCTGGAAAGACGTCACCGTCTGGCAGGGGCAACGCTATTTCAATGTCCTGGGCAAGGGCTCAAAGGAAAGGCGCATTTATCTTCCTGATGAAATTGACGAAGGCCTTAACGAATATGGAAAACTGACCGGGACGTCTCCAAATCAGCCCATCTTTGGGAACCTCAGGAAACCATCCCGGCGGATCGGGCGCCACGCCCTGTACCATATGGTCAAGAAATGGCTGACAACACTCATGAACAGGCCGGATGTCTCCCCGCACTGGTTCCGCCACTCCTGTTTTACCTATCTCGCCAGCAAAGGGGTCCGCCTTGAAAGCATACAGGCGCTTGCGGGACATGCTTCCATCGACACGACCATGCTGTACAACGAAGCGGCGCAGCTGATGGTCCCGGCGGGGACAGCCTTCAATAAATCCCATTCATATGAACCAATAAAAAGAATAGAATAAGGCTGGGCAGCTCCCAGATCCACTGGGTTCAGGCTTCACATGGTTCGGGAGATTCCTCTTCCCAAAACCAATGGGAGGGGAACCGCCCAGTGGTCCATCCTTTCGGGAACATGCGCCATCGCCATAGCAGAAACCCCGCTCGAAGTTCTGGGCAGGGCCTCTTTGCGCATGTTCATCTGATATGTTCACCATAGCGAGGCGCGTCCTTTTGTACACGGAATAGCCTAACGGATCGAAAGCAAACGATTCTTTCGGATGAAGCCTTTCCCCTTATCCACAAAAGTATCCCCCTTCATGCCGGATGAAGGAGGACGCGGGAAACGTCAGGAAACCACGGCGGCACCCGGCTACTGCAACAGCCCGAAGAGGAAAACCCGCTGGTTTCCCTCCATATGGCAAACGACGCCCTTTCTGTTTTGCCCGCGATCCGCAAAACCGCAGGCAAACCACGACGTATCGCCTTTACCCGTTTCGCCGCCAGGCGGTGCGCTCCCTTGCCGTGGAACACCGCGCTGGCTGTCCTTGCCTGCCATATGCCCGAACCTGCCAGTTCAGGCCTGTGGCAGGTTTTTTATTTACCCGGCTGGAAAACGCGGGAAGCCTGCAGCGCCGTCAGGGCGATGAGCTTGCACCGCTTCACGATGGAAGAAGGGACAAGGTATTCGTTGAGGGAGTGGATATGTTCCCCTTCCGGGCCCATGTTGCAGATGGTGGGGACGCCGAGGCTGGAGCTGAAGCCGGCTTCGGACGCGCTGTCGTAATGCTGGCCCTTGATGGACATGCCGAGGAGCTCCCCGGCGTCCTTGACGAGCCCGAAGAGCTTGTCGCCCGCTTCGCAGCGCTCGAAGGGATAGAGGCGCAGCCCGCCGCTGATGGAGGCCGACGTTCCGGGAATGACGGTACGGGAAACGGCGTCACGGATGCCCGCGACGACCTTTTGCCCGTCCTCAAGCGTCCTGTAGGTCAGATGGATGCGGGATTCGGCCCACGGGGCCACGGAGTTGGCGGAAGCCCCGCCGCTGATCAGGCCCGTGTTGACGGTGAGCCCACGCTCCAGATCCAAAAAAGTGTCGATCGCCAGCGTCTTGTGCGCGATTTCAAGGATGGCCGAAGCCCCGTCCGCATAACAGCGCCCCGCGTGGGACGCCTTGCCCTGTACTTTCAGGAACATATGGCCTGAACCTTTGCGGGATACGGTGACAAGTCCGCCGGGGCCGCCGGGTTCCGAGTTGATGGCGGCGCGTGCGCCGGGCAAGACCTGCGCCAGGGTCCGGGAAGCCGATGGGGAACCCAGCTCCTCATCGGGCGAGAACATGAGGGTCATGGGGCAATCGATCAGGCCGAGCCGCTTCAGGGCCCGCGCCGCGAACAGGTTGGCCACAAGCCCCGCCTTCATGTCGGCCACGCCGGGCCCGGTGGCCCGATCGCCCTCTATCTTGAAGGGCCGCGCCTGCGCCGTACCCTTGGGGAAAACCGTATCCATATGCCCGAGGAACACGATCCCCGGCTCCGCTTCGCGCCCGTGCGTCTTGGCCATGAAGACGTGGCCAAGATCCGCCTGCCACGGCTCGTCGGCGGGCGCTTCCGTCTTGGGCATCATGAACGTCTGGAAACCCGCCTCGCGCAACCAATCCGTCAGGACGGTCCCCAATTGGTCCACATCCTGCGCGTCGGTCGTGAAGGAATCCATGTTGACGATCCGCTCCAGCAAACGGAGCATGTCGCCTTCCTGAGGGTCGAGATACGCATCAAGCTTGTCTTTCCATAACGTGAGGTCCATGCGGGGTTCTCCAATCGGCAAAAAATTACGCTGAGGAGGAAAGTCGCCTTTCCGTGCCGTTGACACATCAACCGTCTCTTTCCAATGCATTGGCATTGAAAAGCACTTTGGGGCCGAAGGCGCGGGTCATCGCGCATGGGGGAAGATTGCGGGAACGCCGCCGGAAAAACGGGGGAAAGGGAATGGCAAGAAAGCCGGAAAGAGGGAAGTGGGTGAAGAGGCTGGAGGGGCCGCCGGATGCGGCGCAGCGGTGGCGGTCAACATGCGCTCCCCCTTTCCCGGGACTGCGCCAGAAAATGCTTTTCCGCCACGGCATGGAGATGGCGCGCCATCGCGTCGGAGCAGGCGTCCGCATCCTTGCGTTCAAGGGCATCGATGATCATCAGATGCTCGTTGATGGCTTCTTCCATCCGCCTCTTCAGACGGACATCGTCCGCGCGGTTGTGGGAAAAGAGCTCGTTCAGATGGCTGACAATGTCGACGAAAACCGGGTTTCCGGTCGCCGCCGCCAAGAGGGTATGGAATTGGGCGTCCAATTCGCCGTCGTTCTCCCCGTGCAGGAGTTTTAACTGCTGATCGCAGACAATGATCTTGAGCTGATGGAGCTGTTCGGCGGAATGCCGTGCCGTGGCTATCCGGGCTATGGACGGCTCGATGACGAGCCTGAACTCCATAATATGGTCAAATGACTTTCCTTCCGTGTCGACGGCATTGAGCAGGGCGGCGGTCAGCGGCGCGAGATCGGAACCGCAGATGTACGTCCCGTCGCCGTGGCGGCTCTTGAGGATGCCCTGCTCCGAGAGCGTGCGGATGGCTTCCCTGACGCTGTTCCGCGAAACGCCGAACGTTTCGGCAAGCGCCCGCTCGGGGGGCAGCTTATCCCCCACCTTGAGCCCGCCCTTTTCGATAGCATCCTGTATTTTCTCGGAAAGCCTTTGATATGCCTTGAGGGGTTCCCGTGTTTCGGGAAGAGGTTCAGCCTTTTGAGATTGGTCTGGAGTCTCTTGTGAATGCGTCATGCGAGGTTCTCCCTTTCTCTTTTGGTAGAACCACTATTGCAACCTTCAACCAATCTTGTCAAGCATCATGTGAAAAAAACAATGATTCACCCGGTAAAAAACGGGAAAAAGCTCTTCTATAACCATAATGCAGCTAACTCTCATGAGTTATATAATTCACTATTGTGACGATGCTCCATCAGGAATATACAGCGTTCCATTTCCATTCATATACAACGTCAGAGAGAGCCTCTACGAGTTACAAACATAATCGCCCGTCAATACCTTAAAACAAAGGATGCCCTCCTGAGATAACGGGGGGCATCCCTTGCGTTCCGCCATACGATCCCTGCGGAGAGCCGGGTTGTACGCATCCCGATGCCGGGAAAACGTTCGTGGCGCAGGAAACCAGTCCGTCCCATGTGTACTTTCCGGTTTGCGGCTGAAATCCCTATCTATGTTGCGCTGCTGGAATGTTTACTTCCGTGGCGGAGGCCAACGAAACCAGGACCTGCTGGAGAGCGGGCATACGATAACCCCTGCCGCCAAGAACTCTCTGCCGCATCCTTGTCCTTGTGCTGTGGACTCCGACGGGCTAACCACGCTTCCCCGAGGATAGAAAAGAACAGGGATAACACAAGGGCATCTCAGGCAATGCGTTCCATGACCCCCTGAATCGCCAGGCGCACCCCTTCCTCCGTATAAAAATTGCCGTTGATGAGGGTCCGGCATTTCAAAACTTTCTCGAAATGCCGCAGGGTTTCGGGGCACGGCTTCTGCGGGTTGCTCCAAAAATCGTCCAGATCCTGCTCTTCCTGCGACGAAGCCAACCCGCGCACCGCATAAATGGACGTGCCAACGCAATAGACGGGTATCCCCCGCTGAAGCCCGGAAATGCCGATCGTGCTGTTGAGGACCACCATCCCTTCGCTGCGGTCCATCATAAGCGCGGCCCTGCCCGACTCCACGAAATGGACCCGGCCTTCCAGCCCGCAGGCATGGCTGAACCGACGGATGTACCTCCGGTAATTGATGAGCCCGTTATCAAGGGGATGGTTACGGATCAGCAAATGTATGGATTTGGGCGCGGAGTGTGCAAAAGAAGTCAGTACATGCGCAATGGCTTCCTTCATCCCGCTGAACGGCGAATAACGGCGGACTTGGGAATCCGAATCAAGCTGGAGCGGGAACAGAAAATAGGGCACACGCGACCGATAGACTTCCCGGACGCTCTCCGCCGAACGCCTTTCCCATGTACGGCGGGTCAGGACGCGAAGGAACCATCCCCAGACTTCGCTGACGGCGCTCTGCGGACGATGCGTCCGGAAACAGGGGAAAAACGGGCGCAAAAAAATGGTCCCCGCATAATAGGCAATAGCCTTCCATACGCGTGCGGAAAGGGGATTCCGTACGGCAACGGGTGCCGGCGGGGCCGGATGGGCTTCGGCAAGTTCCCGCAAAAGGGCCGGCGAATGGGGAAGCATCGAGTTGCCGTTGACCCCGCCCTCTTCCATCGTGATGTAATGGGGCCGCAAATACCCTTCCTCAAATGCCCACACCCGGATATTCCGCAGTTTTGCCACCAGAATGGCCTCACGGTGCAGAGGCCGCCAGTCCCCAAAGGCCAGCAGATCCGTAACGCCTTTGCGCTGCATGAGATCGCCGATCCAACCGCTCCAGTCCGTGGTCCGCCCCTGATACCACACGGCCTCCCGCGAGTGCCAATCCACTACGTCACCGCCGCAGATATTGACGCGCAATACACGATGCCCGGCCCGCTGTAACGCCAGCCCCAGCTCACGAAAAAAACTCCCGTGCGGGCCTTGAAGAAACAAGTAGGTACGCATGATCAGAATACGTTCCTTATCTTTTCCCTGAGCGCCGCAAAGGTGCGCATAAAAAACTTGCCGCGCATTTGCCCTTTTGGCTGGGTAAGCCGGTAACAGATGTCCTCGGGCGTGCAAAATCCCTTCGTCTGCCAATCGTAATACGAAGGATAAAGTATCAGCGTCCCTGCGATAAGCTCCTCAAGCGAAAGCCGGGCTTTCCGGCGGGGGAAATCAACCCGATCATGGGTCAGCCCCCACCCCGCGTAGAAAGGCCCCCCATAAGTGTGGACCTCTATTCCCCTCAGCAATGCCTCGAATCCCGTAAGCGACGTGAGCGTGTGCACTTCGTCGACGATGCCAAGCAGGACATCCATACGCACGTTGCGGACAACACGATCCGCGTACCGTAACGCCTCTTCATCGGGTATGCGCCCTTTCCGGTTCCGGCTTTCCACGTCAGGATGCGGCTTATAGATGATGAAAGCATCCGGATGGCGTTCCCGCACGGCCTTGAGCAAATCCACATTGGAAAACAGCCCGCATCCTCCCAGCCGCACGGAAGCGTCGTCCTCCACCTGTCCGGGGACAAGAAGCAAACGGCCCTTTGCAGAAAAATCACCACGGGTTACTGCGTCAACACCCGTGTTGTATTTGGTAATTCCCTTCTCGACGATAAAACCACGCAAGGCGGAAGCCCTGCTGCACAATTCGGCCCGCTCCGGATATTTTGGCAAGGTGTTCAAAATGTCTTCCAGCCCACTCGGGCGGGATGGATCATAGTAGATGCCCTTCTCATCCAGCACCAACGAATACGGCCAATTAAAATCGGAACCCAACCCCACTGAACGGATGAAGCCGTCCTCCATGCGTATCAGCCGGACGCCCATAGTCTGGCAGGAACTCTCAAGTCCTATTGTGCATTTGGACGCCCATACAACGACATCGCCGCCGTTTGCTTGCGCCCAGTTGATGGCTTTCCACCAATCAGAAAAAAAACGGATGGTTCCCGTGGTCGATTGCAAAAAGGCCCGGGCATGAGGACGTTTCCATCTGGAAAAGCCAACACATGCGTGGAACCCCTTATTCCGCTCATTCTGAAAACGTTGGGCAGCCAAGAGCAGAATGGTTTCATGAATGTCACAACGCTTGGCGGTCACAGGATTTACATAACGCGCATACAACATATACGCCGCGGCAAAGATCTCTTCCACCGTGCGGCGTTTTATCCGTCTCGGACAAGTCAGCCGATCATGCGTTACTCCCCACCCTGCATAGAACGGCATGCCGAAACAGTGCACTTCCTTACCAAGCAGCAAGGCCTCAAAGCCCATCTGGGAGGTGACTGTGTATACAACATCAGTTTGAGCAAGAAGGGAAAGCGGCGAAACATCCTGTGCGATGATCGCAATGCCTCTTCGCTTCGCCGCCTCGGTCAGATAGCCCTGCTTTTTCCCCGCAAGCACATCGGGATGCGTCTTGACGAACAACCGGGCGGTGGGAAACCGCATCTGCGCATCGTCCAGCATAGCTGTGAAACTTTCAGCATCGGCACGGCCAAGCGTAACGCTGGTATCCCCCTTTGTCTGATCAAGGACAAGAACACGCGGGCACGAAGCATCACCAAGCAATCTTTCAGCAGCACGCGGCGCATGATTATACTTGCTCAGATCGTGACGCTTGATAGCTTCAATGGCATGCTGGGCGGACTGCAACTGCTCTTCCGATTCCCATCCGGAGCCGTTCAGCAGATTCTCCAAATCGGATGGCTCAGTGGCATCGTAGTAAATGCCGGTATGGTCAACTACAAGGGAAAGAGGCTGCGCCCCCTTGCATCCAAGATCAAGGGAGCGCAGGAAGCCGTCTTCAAGCGCGATATACGGAAGGTCATGCTTTGCCGCATAATCACGGGCTTTATCAGCCGTAGGTTTGTGGCCCCAGCCTGCGACCATTGTCTTCCCTACTGAGAATTCCGGTATCAAGTATATTCTGAGGCAACGATTTTGCTGCAACCGATGAGAAAAATATCGGATCATGGACGCTACTAACTCTCCGCTCCACAGTGCTTTCTCAGATAGGAGTTCTTTATACAGTAATTTTTATTTGCGTATCTGTGTTTCAAAAACATGTAACGCGTTGGCGATAGCTTTATCCATATCCCAATAACGATATGAACCAAGCCTCCCACCCAAAATCAGCCTCGGAGTCTTTGCGGCCTCCTCTGCATACCGAATATAAAGCGTATTATTACGCTCGTCATTTACCGGGTAATAGGCTTCATCTCCCTTGCTGTACGTTGCAGGATATTCGCGGCAAATAACAGTCTTTTCTTTGTTAAAGGGTTCCATTCGTTCAGGATGATAATGCTTGAATTCATGCATGCGGGTGTAAGGCGCATCAAGATCGGCGTAATTCATGACCGTAGTTCCTTGGAAATCACGTGTATTCAAGGTTTCCCACTCAAAGCGAAGCGAACGCCATTCTAATTCACCGTATTTGTAGTCAAACAACTGGTCGGGCATACCTGTATAAATAACCATCCCATCGGACGGAATTTCATTCCGTATTGCAGCATAGTCACAGTTTAAACGTACCGTGATGTTCGGGTGCTTCAGCATATTTTTGAACAGACCGAAATAGCCATCTTTAGGCACCCCCTGCCAAGTATCGTTAAAGTAATCCATATTATAGCAGGTCCGGAACGGAAGCCGATTTATAATAGCGGCAGGCAAATCTCTAGGATTACGGTCCCACTGCTTGTGAGTATAGTTTTTAATGAATGCTTCGTACAAAGGACGTCCGATGAGGGAAATGGCTTTCTCTTCCAGATTGGCGGGATGTTCGATATGATCCCGCGCAATCTCGGCGGCAAGAAAAGCTTCTGCCTCAGCAGGAGAAAAATTTTTTCCATAAAAAGCATTGATCGTGAACAGATTGATAGGCATGGCGTACACCTTGCCCCCATGTGTGATAAGCACCTTATGCCGGTATGAGGTAAATTCCCCAAATAGAGAGAGGTACTCCCAGACCTCCGGCAAAGAGGTATGAAAAATATGTGAACCGTAACGGTGACACTCTATACCTGTTTCTTCATCAAGTGATGAATGGCAGTTACCGCCGATATGGTCACGCCGGTCAATGATGGTCACGGGTTGTTTCATGACCGAGGCTATGCGCTCGGCTATGACTGCTCCCCATATACCGGAACCTACAATAAGGTATGACATGAATTTCTCCCCCATTATTCCACAAAAAGTCGGTTATCAGGGTGCTGATGTATAGTATTTATAATTTACTAAATATATTTATATCTGAAGTTAAAAACTTAATTGCCAGTTTATGTGTTAGGTCTTTATATTAATACACAAATATTATTTTATATTTAATGACAAACGAATGCTTTCATCACCAAAATATTCTGAAAATGCCTCTTCAAAAGATTTTTCACGAAACATCGTATACAATGTATTGTAGTCAGAGCGTTTACCATAATTTTTCGTGAGCCATGCATTACCGGGGTATACTTCTTCCAGTGGGCGAGGCTCAACGATAATATTCTTTTTATCAGTAGATATGGACTGGAACAGTGTTCTACCCTTGATGCTGTTTGTAAGAACAACGGAAACGCCTTGGCTTCGCTCATAATTAAAAGCAGTTCCACGGGTTCCAATCCCCCAAAAATCACCAATAGTTATATCAGCCCAGCGATTTTCTACACCACGGAACTTGCATACATAACAAGCAGGACGTTGGATAAAGTGATTATTATATAATATACCATATTCATCACTCTGCATAGGAAAATTCAACTCTTTTCCATTAGCAAATTTCAACATCATTCCTAGTCCCCAGCCATACTTTTTCTTGACACGAAACTGCATCGCTACAATTTTTGAGTCAAACTGACGTTCTCGCCAGTCCAAGTATTTATGGAGAATCATAGGGGAAGGTGTACCACCACAAATGAGATCCACTGTAATCAACAACTCATGATCCCCGCCAAGATATGCATATAATCCCGCGACCTGACAGGATGTGCCAGAAAACAGTACAGGGATCCCTTTCTGCAATTTTTCCTTTACGCCCTTAAAAATATAGCCGGTATCAGCCTGTACATACTTTGATCCACAGATGGGGCGCAACTCTTCCTTATTGGTGGCGCATACCGTGCGGGCATTCAAGTCGCTGTCCCATGCTACCCCATAAGCCACTCCGCCATTTTCAAACATCCAGTTTGCCATAAGCGGAAACATACCGCCCGAAGCGCTGCGGGAAATGACGAAAGGATCCGTGGCCCACGCAGCATAAGCCTTAGTTGCTTTTTCACGCAGGTACAGCTGCGGACGCTTGCGTAAGGGGCAACTGTTCAGACATTTACTACAGCGAACACACTTCTCATCGTCAACAACAGGGCTAAGGAAGCCATTCTTATCGGGCATCATTTGAATAGCATCTGTAGGACATATATTCATACATGCACCACAACCTGTGCAGTTGTTCGGATCGTCCAACGGCACACGATTAATAGTGCGTGGTAAACGGACTTCCGGTTCAGGTTGCACAAACCCTATTACTTTGCCAACTGTTTGCTTTAGTTTATTATACAGCATTCCGCGGCCTTCACTTGCCCCTTCAAGTGCACTGCTCAGATACTCCAGTGAATGCTCGCGTTCTGCTTCAATATGCTTGCGGATGGATACATAGTCCATAACAGGTTCAATCGCATCAGGAGAATCACCTATCTTCACGATACGTCCACTGACACCTAAGCGTGCCATCAAATCCTGCATGCGTGAATCATTTTCCGCCGTATTCTCCTTATGAAGCAAAGCAAAAGGCTTAGAGAAATTCAGAGAGAAACAGGTACCGTGGAATCCGTCGGTACAAACAAAGGATGCATGACGAATGAGCTCCACAAAACCAGAAGGGTCAGTATCCGTACAGTTTCTCTGAATAGGTCCCACATTGTCACGTCCTGTAAGCCAGACGATATCCAACCCCAACCGGGAAGCAAGTCGACGCACATAGTCGTTATACGTATCGTAGGTATCCAGCAGATAGGCTACCATATAAGGTCTGCCGCTCATAAGAATTTTATGAGGCTCATCAGCAACGACCCCATAAGGAAGAAGTCTGTTCCAGTCTTCAGGGCGAAGTAAAAAAGTGGGGTCGAGTACCGTTGTTACAGGACGTCCAGTCATTTTTTTCACAATTTCTGAACCAGACGTTTCTCTGCAGGAAAGATATTTAACACCGCACAACCAATCTCTCCATTGTGGAATATTCTTTACTGCACGGTGGTCTATTTTATTCCATCCAAGACTTGGTGCGTAAGCAATACGTTTTTCTTCTGGAGCAAACTGTAAATAGCGCTTGGCACAAAACCAGAAAAAATCAGGAACCCATATTTGGTCACTACCGCAGATAAAGGCATCAAAATTTTTAATTTCACTAGACTGATTCACTGTCAGTTTTGCATTTGCTGGAATATTTCCTAAAATACGATTAAATTTAAGCCCATGAGCAATAAATTTTTCAAATGTAAGTTGCGTACGCTGTTTATCGTATTCCTTAGAGTGAATTCCTAGCTCATCTGGATTAGGTATAGGACGGGTACGAAATTCATCCGCGCCGATAACCTCACATTCGTATCCTAAATTTTTAATAACATGAAACAGTGCAAAGGACTGCAACATAGTTCCATAATTTGCCCCAAGAAACGCAAGAAAAGCAACTCGCTTCATAAAATTTTTCCTTATGCCTGAAATGTTTTCCGCCAAAAATCATCCTTTCCCAAACCATTTAGGAAAGTGCGATAGTCTTCCTTTAACCTTTTATAGTTCCTGAGAAAATGTAGAGAGCTGATGGTTAGCAAATACACATTCTTCAGAAAATACCCGGTATTTCGCTTCAGTACCATTTCCGTCTTATTGATTTCATTGCACACAAGAACTTCATCACGCAAAAACACGCGATTGATGAACGGAACCCGATACTTGTTCAGGCGGTTGATTCCCTTGCGTACCATGCAGCCGGGCAGCAGATGTCCGTTCAATGACACCCTGCGGATAAACTTGGTGCAGAAAGGAAGACGCACATTTTCCAGAGCTTCCGGTACGTCCCGGTAATTCTCACGCAGGGGGCGTGAGACCTCCATTGTATATTTTTCCTTGATTTTTGCCCTGATTTTTCCGGTATCCATGTTGTTCAGCCAATACTTCGGACCTTCCAGCATATCGGAAAACGACATGGCAATGGCATTGGCCGTGTCATACTGGTACGCCCAGTTGAAACGATGAAAAAATGCCCATACCATTTTCAGTATCTGGGCAGGGCCATGATCGATATGTTCCAATACAAGATGGTGTAAAACATGAGAACGTATATCTAAGTATAGTGTCATCGGAGATTCTTTAATTTTGAAATCTTCCTGCCAGACAGCGATGCCGTTCATACGAACAATCTTAAACTTGTTCGTATATGAAAACTCTATATCGTCTCCTCGAACAAAAAATGGAAAAGAGTACATTTCAACTCTGTTTACAGGGAACATGAAGAACCACCATGCGCCGTATGTAGGCTGAGGAGCATCTTCTCTCTCATTCAGAACAAGTACATTGGAATCCCGTAAATCATAATTGCAATGCATGGGATGACAGCATTTATCGAACCATGCACCATTTTCCCATTGAATAAACTGCATATTTTCTGACAACATAGCGCCACTGAGGGCCAAAGACATGTCCTTTGCATGGCGTATGAATGAGATGCCTCGAAACAATGAACCAGCTTCGCAACTGGCGTCATCGTCCATAAACAGACAATGTGTAAATGCCCCCGCATCCCTGTAGTGAAGCAGACTACGCATAAAGCCACCCGTTCCACCGAGATTCCTATTTGGAATAAGGGTTGCAGCAGGGACATCACCAGGTACCAATGTTTGCCCGTTATCAACGACCGTGATGGTAATGGAGTCATGATACAAAGGGTGTTCAATAATGGCCTTGCCCAGACGTGCGACAGCGGCTTTCACGGCCCTCTCACGTCGGTAAGTGGTGATACCGATGCCTAAACGTACAGGCTGTGTTTCTGGGGCGTCAGACAACCAACCTCCACCGTGCAAAATGCTTGGGCGTTCTGTATGGATACGCAAGCCGAGAATACCAGTATTTGGGTATATCCCTAGTGGAAGTTCCAACGTAGTTCGCTCTGGAGCAAAAAGTTTCCATGAGGCAAGAGAGCGGAGGCCTTCTTCACTCAAATGGACAAGTTCCGCCCAAGCCTCACCTTCAAAGTCCACGTATAGAGAAAGACTATCAATATTAGTATATTTCTTCCATTTTATGGCGCTGAACGCATTAAAATAGGTCAGTAAGTCCACTGAAGAGTCTTCTTCAAGATGCACATTTCCATCTTCAAATGAGTAGTATGAACCTTCTCCAGACAGCTTATGATACAGTGGTTCTTCGCAACACAGGTCATAGGTGGGGAACAGGAAAGAATATAGAATATGTTCAGGGTTGACGGTTAAAGCGCTAGCTGTGGGTTTTCCGTCAAATACGGCACTGTCTTCTAAGGCCAACAAAAAAATTTCTAAATTTCCCTGCGTCATTTTGCTCAGATCAATTTCACAAACACTCTGACTAGGGGTACGGGAAATCATTGTTTGCTCTGCACACCAAACAAAGCTTTTCCCTTTCGCACTCACCCCAGCCTTGAGTACTATCCTCCCAACAAAATGTACTGATAAACTGATATGATCACCGAATACAGCCTTCAGATAAGCTACATCTAGAGGAAGAGATTGAATTTGATCCCATCTGAACCATCTTCTTTTCTCTAAATACAGTTCGTCATTCATCAGACAGGGTTCAGGTTTCACTCTGTCAACAAACTGAAAAATATCCATAGCAACTACCTCTTTCCATTACACAAATATATAATGGATTTTTATGTTAATGCGTATTTAACCTTTTGAGTCATCGTAGGAATATTACTTGCGAGATAAATCTTCCCTTTATTTATATTTTTAAATTGTTGCATAAGTTTATATCTATTTTCAGTAGAAACCTTTTTTATAAGACTACTCATCTGTGCAAATACTTTGTATAAAAAAAAGCCATGATCCGTAAATCCATTTTTATATAGCCATTTTTCTTCTATTTTCCATGACTCAATGACAAAATCAATTTTGTCATCAACAAATTTAACTGATTGCATTTCATGAATTGTATAATAA
>CDZL01002146.1_pt1 | contig 20307 bp, 10 predicted proteins | sample 557581 | NCBI WGS metagenome assembly CDZL01 (sample SAMEA3182063, study PRJEB8094) | gut metagenome | biome: human; feature: gut; material: Stool; isolation source: human stools | place: Canada | collected 2013-01-29 | reverse complement strand
GACTTAATTACTCTCATCAGGAAGATGAAAAAGAGTCCCAAAAGAATAAGTATTTCGGATTCAAAATGGATGAGAGATAATTTACATAAAGATTTAAATGATTATAAAATAACTTTCAAAGGGTTTTCGTTGGAAGATATAGTCGTATTTTTGTCAAAACACTAGATTATGAAGAAAAGAATTTCACGAATTATCTGCACCTTGTTGTGTTGTGCACCGATTGCCATCTCCGCACAGACAAGCGAAAAGATAACCTCTCCTGTCAACCTTTATAAAGAAGGGAAAGAGCTTTTCCAGGAAAAAAATTATGCAGCCGCCATACCTGCATTGAAAGCATTTGTAAAGCAAAAGCCAACAGCAAGTCTCCTTCAGGACGCAGAATATATGTTAGTCAGTTCAGCTTATGAACTGAAAGACAAAAACCGCATCGAGTTACTGCGCAAGTACCTCGACCGTTATCCGGATACTCCCTACGCCAACCGAATCTATTCGCTGCTGGCTTCCTGCTACTTCTACGAAGGGAAATATGATGAGGCCCTGGCACTCTTCAATTCTACCCGGCTCGATCTGCTGGGAAATGAGGAACGCGACGACCGCACCTACCAACTGGCAACCTGCTACATGAAGACTGATAATCTGAAAGAAGCCGCCATCTGGTTCGAAACGTTACGTGCCAGCAGCCCCAAGTATGCAAAGGACTGCAGTTACTATCTCGCCTATATCCGCTACACTCAGAAGCGTTATGATGAAGCGTTGAAAGACTTCCTCCCTTTGCAGGACGACCCGAAGTACAAAGAACTCGTTCCTTACTACATAGCAGAAATCTATGCTATCAAAAAGAACTATGACAAGGCACAGATTGTAGCACAAAACTACCTGTCGGCCTATCCGAACAACGAGCACGCTGCCGAGATGTACCGCATTCTGGGAGGCGCTTACTACCATTTCGGACAATATCACCAGGCAGTGGAAGCATTCACCGGCTATCTGGACAGAGATCACTCTGCTCCCCGCCGGGACGCACTTTATATGCTGGGACTCTCCTATTACCAGACAAAAGTCTACTCCAAAGCAGCCGAAATGCTGGGACAAGTGACGACCGCCAACGACGCCCTGACCCAGAATGCTTACCTGCACATGGGACTCTCTTACCTGCAACTGGCAGAAAAGAACAAGGCACGTATGGCTTTCGAACAGGCAGCCGCCTCCAACGCCAATCTGCAGATTAAGGAACAGGCCACTTACAACTACGCACTTTGCCTGCACGAAACGTCCTACTCCGCTTTCGGTGAATCGGTTACTGCTTTTGAAAAATTCCTCAATGAATTCCCGACTTCTCCGTATGCCGAGAAAGTAAGCAACTATCTGGTAGAAGTCTATATGAATACCCGCAGCTACGAAGCTGCTTTAAAGTCAATCGAACGGATTGCCAAGCCGAGTGCACAGATCATGGAAGCCAAACAAAAGATTCTCTTCCAACTGGGTACACAGTCATTTGCCAATGCCAATTTCGAACAGGCTCTCCAATATCTGAACCAGTCCATCGCCATCGGGCAGTACAACCGCCAGACAAAGGCGGACGCTTATTACTGGTGCGGAGAATCTTACTACCGCCTCAACCGGATGATGGAAGCCGCCCGCGATTTCAACGCTTATCTGCAACTGACCACGCAGCCCAATAATGAAATGTATGCGCTCGCCAACTACAACCTAGGATACATTGCTTTCCACCGCAAGGACTATACACAGGCAAGCAATTACTTCCAAAAGTATATCCAACTGGAAAAAGGTGAAAACAGAACAGCGCTTGCAGATGCCTACAACCGTATCGGAGACTGTCATCTGAATGTGCGTAACTTTGAAGAAGCCAAGCACTACTACTCGCAAGCCGAACAAATGAATACTCCTTCCGGCGATTACTCCTTCTATCAGCTGGCACTGGTATCCGGTTTACAGAAAGACTATACCGGCAAAATCACTCTTCTGAACAGACTGGTCGGCAAATATCCTTCTTCTCCATACGCAGTGAATGCCATTTACGAGAAAGGACGTTCTTATGTACTGATGGATAACAACGGTCAGGCTATTACCTCTTTCAAGGAATTGCTGGAGAAATATCCCGAAAGCCCCGTCAGCCGGAAAGCTGCGGCTGAAATCGGTTTGCTGTATTATCAGAACGGCAACTTCGACCAGGCAATCAATGCGTACAAACAAGTGATTGAGAAGTATCCGGGCAGCGAAGAAGCCCGCCTGGCAATGCGCGATATGAAATCTATCTATGTAGATTTGAACCGTATCGATGAATTTGCGGCTTTAGCTAATGCGATGCCAGGACACATCCGCTTTGACGCCAGCGAACAGGATTCGCTTACTTATGCGGCTGCCGAAAAGATTTATGCACGTGGCAGAACAGAAGAAGCCAAGAGCAGCCTTAATAAATATCTGCAAACTTTCCCAGAAGGAGCATTTAGCCTGAATGCACATTATTACCTCTGCCAAATTGGAAATGAGCAGAAGAATTATGATATGGTGCTCCTCCACTCCGGAAAATTGCTTGAATATCCGAATAATCCATTCGCAGAAGAAGCGCTGATCATGCGTGCAGAAGTACAGTTCAACCAGCAACAGATGGCAGAAGCTCTGGCAAGCTACAAGATGCTGAAAGAAAAAGCTACCAATGTAGAACGCCGCCAGCTTGCCGAAACCGGTATCCTGCGCTGTGCCTTCCTGCTGAGAGACGACGTAGAAACGATTCACGCGGCTACCGATGTGCTGGCTGAAGCCAAGCTTAGTCCGGAACTGAAGAACGAAGCTCTTTATTATCGCGCAAAAGCTTATAAGAATCAGAAAGCGGACAAGAAAGCATTGGATGATTTCCGCGAACTGGCCAAGGATACCCGTAATTCTTATGGTGCCGAAGCTAAATATCAGGTTGCCCAGTCTCTTTATGACGCAAAAGAATATACGGCGGCAGAAAAAGAACTGCTCAACTACATCGAACAGAGTACGCCACACGCTTATTGGCTGGCACGCAGCTTTGTCCTCCTGTCGGACGTATATGTCGCTATGGGTAAAGACCTCGACGCACGCCAGTATCTGCTGAGCCTGCAACAGAATTACCAAGGCAATGACGATATCGAGAGCATGATTGAAGACAGACTAAAGAAACTAAACAAGTAAAGATTGAAAAGTATGAAACGAACTCTTTATATAGCAGGAGGCTTTACACTGGCATTTCTGATGCCGTTCAACCTTCAGGCACAAAATACTCAGCCGAAAGATACGACCATGAACCGTACGGTCGTCGTAGAACAGGAATATAATCCGGACATTCTGGATGCTTCCAAAGTAAACGTGCTGCCCAAAGTGGAAGAACCTACCGTCAGCAAAAAGGAAGTGGAATATGCCACTACTTTCTTCCCGGCTACCTCTATTCCTGCTGACCTGATGCGTCCCTATGTAGGAACGGAAGTGCAGCCCGGCAGCAAGCCCGGATATATACGCGCCGGATATGGAAACTACGGTAATCTGGATCTCCTTGCCAATTACCTGTTCCGTCTGTCGGACAGGGACAAGCTGAACGTCCGCTTTCAGATGGACGGAATGGATGGTAAACTGACGATGCCGGAAGCAGACACCAAATGGAACGCTTATTATTACCGTACCCGCGCGAATATCGATTATATCCACCAGTTCAACAAGGTAGATTTCAACATCGCCGCTAATTTCGGACTCAGCAATTTCAACCTTTCTCCGGTTCAACCCGGCAAGCAGAAGTTTACTTCAGGAGACTTCCATCTGGGAGTAAAATCGACAGATGAAAATTATCCCATACAGTTCGAGGCGGAAACCAATCTGATGATGTACAACCGTCAGAACAATAACACTTTCTTTTTCAATGACAAAGTCGGAGAAACACAAGTGCATACCAAAGGATTGATCAGCAGCGCTATCAGCGACGAACAGAGCATCAACATCGGATTGGACATGCGTAATCTCATCTACAATAAAGACCTGAAACTTGCTGACGACCTCCAGGTATATGAGAACCGTACCGCTCTGGCACTGAATCCGCATTATAAACTCAGCAGCGACAGCTGGAATCTGCGTGCAGGAGCCAATGTAGATCTCTCATTCGGCAGCGGTAAATCATTCCGCGTGTCTCCGGATGTAACAGCACAGTATATCTTCTCCGACAGCTACGTACTCTATGCGCAAGCTACCGGAGGCAAGCTGGTCAACGATTTCCGCAGACTGGAAACGATCTGTCCTTATGCCTTGCCGGCAGCCCCTATTCTTGATACATACGAACAGCTGAATGCAGCGATAGGATTTAAAGCGAGTCCTTATCCCGGATTATGGATCAATCTGTATGGCGGTTATCAGGATTTGAAAGACGATTTCTTTGAGGTACAGGAAGAAACATTTGTCAACTATGATCCCTCACTTGCCGGTGATGCTCAGGAAGGGAATTCCTCGTCTCCGGTCACAGCACATCAATATCTGAATCTGGAATTCAGCAATGCCAACAACTTCTACGCCGGTATGAAGATCAGCTATGAATACAAAGACCTCATTGCATTGTCCGCTGCTGGAACTTACCGTAACTGGAATGCGAAAGAAAAATACAGCCTGTATATGAAACCCGCCTGCGAAATTAATTTCAGCGCAGACTTCCGCCCGATCACAGGACTGAATATCAATCTCGGTTACGATTATATCGGACGCACAAAGGTAGAAGGCATTAAAGCCGCAGCAGTCAGCGACCTGCATGCCGGAGCCAGCTATAATGTGTTCAAAGGAGTATCCGTGTATGCCCGGATTAATAATATCCTCAATAAGAAATACCAGTATTATCTGGGCTATCCTACAGAAGGTCTTAACTTCCTGGGAGGATTAAGCTTCAGCTTCTAGACAAGACATATTCTCCAAAGAGAAGAACCAATCAGATGCCCATCCTGTTATTGCCTATGTGCAACATAACAGGATGGGCTTTTTTATTGTTCCTTACAAAGCCTCCTTTTCCATTCCGTCTATAATTTTGTATCAAGGTCTACCCATTTGTTACAGATAGTGTTTCTAGCTATTTGTGCACCTAATTTGGTGAATATTGCACGTCCATTTTTCACATCGCCCCTAATTTTGCATCATCATTAAAAGATAAATGAAGTTAACCTTATTGCACATAAGCAAAGGATATATTTAGAAACTGAAGAGAGAATAAAGAGAATAAAAGTCACCCCAACCCGGTTGACCTAACTATAAACTAAATATATTATTAACCTATCAAATTAAACAGTATGAGAAACGCGCTCAATTTAAGATTCTGCTTTCTTGTTACGTTTCTTTTATTCATACCGTTGATGTATGCCTTGCCCCCGGAAGGTATCACAATTAAGGGTAGAGTAACGGATGAAACACTCAAAGAAGGCGTTCCCGGAGCTAATGTGACTGTGAAAGGCACGAGCATTGGGACAATCACAGACTTTGACGGTAACTTTACGATCGTTGCCCCAAGCAAAAAATCCGTATTGAACATTTCCTTTATCGGGTATGTAACCCAGGAGATCGTGGTCGGAGACAAAACAATCATCAATGTTTCCTTAAAAGAAGATGCACAGAACCTCGGTGAAGTGGAAGTTGTAGCTATCGCATACGGTAATCAGGACAAGCGCATGCTTACCAGTGCCGTCTCCTCCATTGACAACAAAGAGCTGATCAAATCTCCGGCAACAAGTATCACGAACCTCCTCGCAGGAGCATTGCCGGGTGTATCTTCCGTACAGACTACCGGACAGCCTGGTAAAGATGCTGCTGCCATCTACGTACGTGGTGTCGGTTCATTAAATGATTCACAATCCAAGCCCCTGGTTTTAGTAGACGGAATAGAACGTGAGTTTTCACAAATCGACCCGAACGAAATCGAAAGTATTTCAGTATTGAAAGACGCCTCTTCCACCGCTGTATTCGGAGTAAGAGGTGCTAATGGCGTTGTATTGATCACCACCCGAAGAGGTAAAGCAGGCAAAACGCAGATTTCCGCCAGCACCAAACTGGGTCTACAACAACCCATCTCACTGGTAGAGCAGACCGGAAGTTACGAGTTTGCACGCTTCTGGAATATGAAGCAGGAGATGGACCACGTTACGAATCCTAAGTTATACTTCACTCCGGAACAGGTAGAAGCCTATCGCACCGGCTCAGACCCCATCATGTATCCCAGTATGGACTGGAAGAAGTATATTTTTAATAATATCTATCTTCAAAGCCAGAACAACCTAAATATCTCCGGCGGTAGCGATAATGTACGATACTTCATCTCAGTAGGTTATACTTATCAGAACGGACTTCTGAAAGAACTTCCCGGACAAATGTACGACAATAACTATCGTTACAACCGCTATAACTACCGCGCCAATATCGATGCCAATCTGACCAAGACCACTTCGATGAAACTCGGTGTCGGTGGTGTTTTAGGTAAGATACAGGAACCGCGCAGCGTCGTTTCGGGTACAGGAGAAGACCAAAACCCCTGGGTAATCGCACAGATCTGGTCACATCCGTTTGCCGGACCGGGATTTATCAACGGAGTACGTACACTGATTCCTAAAGATATGGTTCCGCTGGGAGAAGTGATGCGTGACGGTATGTTCGTATTCTACGGACAAGGTTACAATCAAACGTATGACACGACATTGAATCTGGATTTGGACATCACACAGAAACTGGACTTTATCACTCCGGGACTGAGCGTTTCCGTGAAAGGTGCTTACGACAATAAATTCAAACTGGAAAAAGTACGTACGGGAGGCGCCATCGAAGCGCAGACTGTGTACTACAAATCATACTTTGACACCAACGGTACGATGTCACAGACCGATCCCGACTACGATAAATCACTTATCTATGTACCCAGCGGCAGCGATACTCCGCTCACTTACTCGGAAAGCAGCGGACGCGGACAGAACTGGTATCTGGAAGGACGTATCAACTATGACCGTACATTCGGCGACCACAGAATATCCGGTTTGTTTCTTTACAACCAGTCGCGTAACTATTATCCGGACAGCTACACTTATCTGCCCCGTAACTACGTAGGATTGGTAGGACGTGCTACTTATGCCTATCAAAGTAAATATCTGCTCGACGTAAACGTCGGCTACAACGGTTCGGAGAACTTTGCTCCAGGCAGCACACGTTTCGGTGTATTCCCTTCCTTCTCTGCCGGATGGATCGCAACTGCCGAGAAGTTTATGGAAAACCAGAAAATCGTAGACTACCTGAAACTCAGAGCATCCTGGGGACGTGTAGGTAACGACAAGGGAGTAGACTCACGCTTTATGTACATGCCTGCCGTATGGGGATCATCGGGCAGTTACAGCTTCGGTGTGGACAATCCGATTTCCCAATCGGCAGCAGCCATCTCACGTATGGGTAACCCAGCAGTAACCTGGGAAACAGCCGACAAGCAGAACTACGGTATTGATCTTAAGTTCTTCAACAGCCGCCTGTCCGCTACCTTCGACTACTTTATCGAACACCGCACAGGCATTCTGATCTCTCCGGAATCGACCCCAAGCATCATCGCAACTGCACTGCCTAACCTGAACATTGGTAAGGTAGACAACCACGGTTACGAAGTTTCTCTCGGCTGGCGCGATAAGATCGGAAAGGATTTCACCTATAATGTGGATGCCAATGTCTCTTTCGCACGCAACAAAATCCTCTATATGGACGAAGTGCCCAAGCAATTCTCTTATATGAACCAGACCGGTGGCTCTACCGGACGCCAGACCGGAGTATACAACTACATCCGTCTCTATCAGTACAGCGACTTCATCACCGGAGCCGACGGCGAACTGACCTTAAAGCCGGAACTGCCTCAGCCTTATCAGAAGGTATATCCGGGTGACGCCATGTACGCCGACCTCAACGGAGACCACATCGTGGACGGTAATGACAAGAGCGTAGCAGGTTATGCTACCCGTCCGGAATACGTTTTCGGTATGAACATGGGATTCGACTGGAAAGGATTCAACTTCACCATGCAATGGGTGGGTTCCAAGAACGTTAACAGAATGTATGACATCGAATACCGTATCCCTTATACGAATGCCGGAAAGCGTGGTTTGCTGACTTACTTCTACGACGGTTGCTGGACTCCGGAAAACCAACTGGGAGCTGTTTATCCACGTCCGTCGGAAGAATCGGAAAGCTGGAACTCCGAACCCTCTACCCTCTGGTTGGTGGATGCTTCCTATCTCCGCTTGAAGAGCCTGAGCTTCGGTTATACCATCACCGGAAAGAAATTCCTGAAGAAACTGGGCCTCAGCTCACTCGGATTAAACTTCAGCGGCTACAACCTGCTGACCTTCTCACCGCTTAAATATCTTGATCCGGAAAGTGATCCTAACCGATTCGGAGATTATCCGCTGATCAAAGTATATAGCTTCGGTTTAAATCTTAACTTCTAAAAAACGACTGTATGAATAGAATAATAAAAGGACTCGGAATAGCATTAGGTTGCGTACTGATAGCCTCCTCCTGTTCTGAAATCAGCTTCGGAGATAAATTTCTGGGCGACCAGCCTGAGAGTTCCGGAGCGACTACCGAAGAAATGTTCTCTTCGAAAATAAATGCCGAAAAGGTGCTGACCAAAGCATATACCGGATTACCTTATGGGCTACCGACCGGCTCTGACTACAAATTGGGTGTGAACATACTTGAATCAATCACAGACTTATGTTACAGTTTCCGTGACAATATCAGTGATGGGCCTGTCAAGCTCTATTACAACGGAGCACTCAGTGCCAACAACGTCCCAAAGAATTCTGCTTACCGTTATGGAAGCAAGTCTGACTGGACCACCATCCGTTACGCTTGGTTATATATCGAGAACGTAGAGAAAGTGCCCGACATGACAGCCAGCGAGAAAAGTGAACGGATTGCGGAAGCCAAAGTTTTGATCTCCCTCTGCTATTTCGAAATGCTGAGATATGTAGGCGGTGTGACATGGCTGGACCACTATGTAGACGTAAACGAGACAATGAATTTCCCCCGTATCACTTTTGCCGAAACGGTAGAGAAGATCGTAGGATTGCTCAACGAAGCCATCAACTCCAATCTGGCCTGGAAAGCCGAGAAAGCAGATGACGGACGTATGACCCTGGCAGGAGCGATGGCATTAAAGTTCAAGGTATTGCAATGGGCAGCCAGTCCGACTTTCAACTCAAACACCAAATGGCATCCGGAAGCAGACGAATATACCTGTTACGGAAATTACAGCGACCAACGATGGAAAGATGCCGCCGAAGCAGGCGCAGCCTTTTTCACAGAATTACAAAAACGGCACGAATACGAACTGATTCAACCTACGGAAGAGACGCACCGGGCAAGACGTCTGGCCTATCGTCAGGCCTACTACAACCGCGGCGGAACAGAAATATTAATCTCTACCCGTCAAGGATATGGCTCCGATGTTCACAGCAGCTTTATCGGCCAACGTTATTACAGCGGCCCTACATTGAACTATGTAGATATGTTTCCGTGGGAAGACGGAACTGATTTTCCGGCAAATTTCGACTGGAAGTCACCCTCCAAGCAACCGTTCTTTACAAAAGGCGAAATGGTGCCCACCCGCGACCCACGTCTGTATGAAAATGTAGCTTGTCCCGGAGACACCTACTGCAACGGAACAACAGCTCCTGTTTATATCAACCATGCCGACTACAAAGACGGTAGCGGATTCCTGATCATGAAGTACATCTTACAGGAAAACAACGATCGCGAAGGTCCGGTACAATGGTCACACACCCGTCTGGCGGAAATCATGCTGGGATATGCGGAAGTACTCAACGAAGTCAACGGACGCCCTACCGACGAGGCTTACAAAATGGTAAACGATGTACGAAAGAGAGTAGGTCTGCCGGAACTTTCCAAGACAATGAATCACGATCAGTTCCTCGAAGCCGTACTGAGAGAAAGAGCACTCGAATTAGGATTTGAAGAAGTACGCTGGTTCGACCTCGTTCGCAGAGACCGTCAGAGCGACTTCAAGAAGAAGTTGTACGGACTCAGAAGCAGAGGTAACGACCTGAACAATCCGACTGAGTTCACCTTCGAGAAGATCGAACTGGGAGACCATTACTGGGCTACCAACTGGGATACCAAGTGGTATCTGGCTCCGATTCCTCAAGAGGAAATCAACAAGCAATATGGAATGACCCAAAACCCGGGCTGGTAAATGACACGTTAACTAATATCGTTTGAACAATGAATAAAATAAATTATATATTAATCACTCTGCTCCTGGGAAGTTCGGTATCCCTGAATGCACAGACATCGAAAGCTGCTTCGGAAATGCAGCTGGCAGATACACTGAGCATCGGCTACCAGATGAACGTATCTTCCCGGACCAGCAGTTACTCTATCAACGGAGTCAATGCTTCCGCATTCGAAAAATCCCCGTACATAGATATCAGCAAAGCTTTGTATGGAAAAGTGGCAGGTCTGAATGTATATCAGGGTACAGGCTCGTCAGCCGATAACGTATCCACCCTCTCTATACACGGAAATGCCCCGCTAGTATTAATTGATGGTTTCCCACGTGATATCAGTGACATCACTTCGATGGAAATCGAATCATGCTACGTTCTGAAAGATGCGGCAGCCGCTGCTCTCTACGGTATGCGTGGTGCGAATGGAGTAGTACTGATTACGACTAAACGCGGAATAAGCAATGGTCTGAAGGTAAATGTGGACTATAATTTCGGTGTCAATACCCAATTCCGTTCTCCGGACTTCGCAGATGCCTATACGTATGCGAACGCTCTTAACACCGCATTAAGCGGAGACGGTCTGCCTGCACGCTACAATGCACAGGAACTGGATGCTTTCCGGACAGGAATCTATCCGTATGACTATCCGAATGTAGACTGGTGGAATGAAACTCTGAACAACACAGGATTGACCCACAACCTGAAAATGTCTTTCAGCGGAGGTAGTGACAAGTTCCGTTTTTACACGGTAGTTGACTATTACCGGGATCGCTCCATGTTGAAGAAAAACACGGAAGATACACGTTTCGACACTACACCTACAGACACACGTCTGACCGTACGTACCAATCTGGACGTAAAAGTGACGGAAAGCACATTGCTGAAAGCCGGCATTGTAGGCAGACTGAAAGAATTCAGAGGTACCCGCTATGGACGCAGCGCTATTTTCAACAAAATCTATGGCATTCCATCCGCTGCATTCCCCATTCGTTATGAGAATGGCATTTATGGAGGTAGTTCTGTGTACGGAACCGGTAATCCGGTAGCTCTGTTGAAAGACTACGGACACATCCGTAACGTATACGGAACATTACTCGCCGACCTGAGCATCCGTCAGGATTTAAGTGCGTTGACCAAAGGGCTGGCAGCCGAAGCATCCGTCTCTTTCGATAATATCGGAGGAATGAATGAAACCACCAATAAAGAGTATCGTTACATGAACAGCAATGCAAGTATCACCAGCGATGGTACACTGATGACAACTCCTGCCATTTATGGTACAGACTCCGAAACACTGGGACATACACAACCTTTCGAAAGACTGATGCTACGCAGCGATTTCCAGGCAAAGGTGGATTATAACCGCACTTTTGGCAAACATCAGGTGGGAGGAGCATTGATTTATGATATGCAGTCTGTTGTCAAAAACGGCAGAAACAACTCTCAGAAGAATCAGTCTGTGCTGGTGAACGCCACATATACTTACGACAACCGTTACAGCCTCAATGCCGTATTCAACCGCTCGGGATCAGCTTACCTGCCCGACGGAGACAAATACTCGAACTATCCTGCCGTTTCTGCTGCATGGATCGTCTCCAACGAAGCATTTATGGAAAAGGTGACACCGATCAATCTCTTCAAGATTCGCGCCTCTTACGGTCTGTCCGGATGGGACGGCAATCTGAGCCACGAACTATGGCGTCAGTCTTATGGCAGCGGCGGTGCCGGTTATAACTTCGGAGTGAATGCCGGAGGACAGTCCGGTGGCAGTGAAGGCGATCTGCCGGTTATCGGCCTGGTAGCGGAAAAATCACAGAAAGCGACTTTCGGATTTGATCTCGCTGCTTTTGATAATCGTTTGAATGCAACAGTAGAAGGTTTCTACGAAAAACGTTCGGATATACTTGTGTCAGGTGCCAATTCTACTTCCGGTATTATCGGTATCACAGTAGGTCAGGTGAACGAAGGAATCTATAAATACAAAGGAGTGGATGCTTCTTTGAGTTGGAATGATAAGATCGGTGATTTCCATTATGGTATTGGTGCTAGCATGTCATATCTGAATACAGAGGTAGTCAATGTAAACCAGGCATATCAAGAATACGACTACTTGTATACCAAGGGCAACCGTATCGGACAGATGTACGGCCTGGAAGCTATCGGCTTCTTCAACAGCCAGCAGGAAATCAACAACAGTCCGCAACAAACCTTCTCGGACGTAGCTCCCGGTGACGTGAAATACAAAGATCAGAACGGTGACAACCGCATCGACGAGAAAGACGTTGTGAAAATGTTCGGTTCATCTGTTCCACGCTTCTATTTCGGATTCAATCTGAACTTCTCATACAAGAGACTGGAGCTTTCCGCTGATTTCCAGGGAATGACCGGAGTCACTGTTTCATTGCTCAACAGTCCGCTTTATAGTCCACTTGTAAGCAATGGCAACATTTCAAATACATTCCTGAATGAAGAAATAAGCTGGACACCGGAGAATAAGACCAATGCAACCATGCCGAGACTGACTACTCAAGAAAACTTGAATAACTATCGCGCCAGCTCACTGTGGTACCGTGACGGTTCATTCCTGAAACTGCGTAACCTATTGGTAGCTTATACTTTCCCGAAATCGCAGACTCGCTTTGCCGACCTGAAAGTATTCGTACAAGGCACCAATCTGTTCTCATTAGACAATATCCATTTTGCCGATCCGGAACAACTTGGCATCGCTTATCCGTCGACAAGAAGTTATTGGGCAGGTATCAAACTTAATTTTTAATGCAAAGTAACAAATGAACATTATGAGAACCAAATACATACTCTTAACCATTTTGTCTTCGTTGGTCTTTGCTTCGTGCAACTACCTTGACTTTGATGAAACGAACAACCTGAAGACAAAAGAAGACATGTACAAATATTTCGGTACAAGCAAATCAATGCTTACCCACGTATACTCATACATGCCACAAGGCTACCAACTGTTTGCGACCTCCGGCGGAATTTTCACCGAAGACAGATATTCCATGCGCGACTGTGCCAGTGATGACGGCGAATTCGGAGCCTATGCAGATAATATCCAGAATACCAATAACGGTAACTGGTCGCCTATTAAAACTTATGACGATTCATGGACCCTGTATCGCGGTATACGTGCTGCCAACAGCTTTATAGCAGAGATTGCCCAAGTGGACTTCACACGCTACGAGCACGACGGACAATATACAAACTGGATGAAGCAGCTGAAATATTTCCCTTACGAAGCCAGAGTGCTGCGGGCACACTACTTCTTTGAACTGGCACGCCGCTACGGTGACATCGCCATGCCATTGGAAGTACTGACTGAAGAGGAAGCCAATACAATCGGCAAGACACCATTCAGCGAAGTTATCAGCTTCATTGTCAGTGAATGCGACGACGCTGCCAATAACTTGCCGGACAGCTATGTAAACGAACCGGGAGCAGAAATCGGCAGAGTGACCAAAGGCTTTGCAATGGCAGTAAAGTCAAAAGCACTGCTATATGCTGCCAGTAAGCTACATAATCCTTCTATGGATACCGAATTGTGGAAAAAGTCTGCCAAAGCAGCAATAGATATTATCAACACAGGGCTTTACTCTCTCGACCCCCAGGAGAGTGCCAACAACCTCGACTCAAAAGAAGTTGTACTGATGAGGATCAATGGTGATGACTCGGACTTCGAAATGTTTAATCTCCCGCTTCGCATGACTGCGGGAACACGCACTTCCAGTCTTATCCCATACAGCAATTACCCATCACAAAACCTTGTGGACGCATTCGAGACAGTCAACGGTTACAAAGTAACCCTAGAAAACACAGGATGGGTTTGCGAAGACCCTGCATTTGACCCGCAATCACCTTATGAGAATCGTGACAAACGTTTCTACCGCGCTATTCTTGCCAACGGAATGTCGTTTAAAGACTACACCATTGAAACCTTCAAAGGTGGCGCCGACGACGGAATCGTATCACAAGGCGGTTCACCGACAGGATACTTCCTGCGCAAGTACATTCAGGAAGCTACTAGCTTTGAACCGGGTAAAGAAGCTGTCAGCAAGCATCATTGGGTGATTTACCGCTATGCGGAAACATTACTAACGTATGCGGAATCTATGGTCAACGCTTTCAATGATGTCAATTACACAGATGAGACTTATAAGTATTCTGCTCTGTGGGCTATCAATGAAGTGAGAAAGAATGCCGATATGCCGTTGATTCCTTCCATGGGAAAAGATGAATTCATGGAACGCCTGTACAATGAATGGCGTGTAGAGTTTGCTTTCGAAGATCATCGTTTCTGGGATGTACGGAGATGGAAGATTGCCGATACTACCCAGCGGGAACTATACGGAGTAAAGATCGAGAAGCAGGCGGACGGTACGTTCAACTTCTACAAGAACCTTTACGAAACCCGTAACTGGAGAGATTGCATGTATCTGTATCCGATCCCTCAAAGCGAACTATACAAGAATACAAACTTAAATCCTCAAAACACAGGATGGTAATTAATTGTCTAATCTAATATTTAAAAGATATATGAAAAAGTTATATAGCAACACGTTAATGCAACTGATTCTTGCACTGTGCACATTCAGTTTTGTAGCATGCCAGGAGTTTGACATCGACTCACAGCCGGAAGGTCCTCTCAATATCCAGATAGATGCTCTGGAGTCTTATACTGCTTTGGCAACTTCTCCAAGCAATGTAGTGTTCAACATCAGCTCCAACACTCCCTGGACGATTGAAAGCGACCAGCAGTGGTGCAAGCCGACTCCTTCGATGAGTGCAGCCAGCTCACTTGTGTCGGAGATTGTGGTGACAATGGAAAACAATACAGGAAAGAAAGCACGTACAGCCAAACTGACTATCAAGGCAGAAGGCGTTGAAGGCACCAAGGTAGTTACTATCGAGCAGGCTTCGAAAGAAGACCTGGTGGTGGTTCCTTACGATGAACTGGTACCGACAGAAGGCGGCAGCATTACCTTTACCATTGCTTCCAACAAAGCTTGGGAAATCATTCCTTCCACCGCTTTCCTTTCCAATATCGACAAAACATCCGGTACAGGTAATGAAGATGCCATAGCAGAAACCGTAACTGTGACGCTGCCTGCCAATGCAGGCGCCAAGAGAGCAGGCACGCTGACTGTAAAAACTGAGTTTGAAGAATACACCTTTACCATTACTCAAAATGGAGTGATCATTGAACTGGAAGAAGATCCCGAAAGTACAACAATCAGCATGCCCGGAACAGGCAGTGGTATGGAAAAGACTGTACTGATTCGCGCAAACAAAGAATGGAAAGTTGAAGTTCCTAAGGAATATCAGAGTTGGCTGAAAGCTGAGGCACTGAGTGAAACAGAGTTGAAAGTAACGACAACAACGACTAATAATCTGATGGTAAACCGTGTCGGCCACATCATTATGAAGACCAAAGAAGTCATCGACGGATTTGACGGCATTACGTTCGACATCAGTCAGGGTACTGCTTTCTGGAAAGAAGGAGGAGCAGATAACTATGTTGTGGATGAGGAAACCGGTTACATGACACTCTATGGCAGTGGAATAGTCACCAACTATTTATTCAAAAAAGGACGTCTCGCATTCGATTTCGAATCTATCAATTTAACCGGAGAAGATTGGATTGAGTTTAATATGTGGCCCAACTCAGGAAATACAAACTTCCATTTGCATTTCTACGCAAATAAAGAAAGTAACTTCACTTGTGGAGGTTCAGGCTTAAACTGGACTCAGAAAACATTTACCTGGACATCGGAACAAACGAATGTAGTGAAGAAGATTGAATTCCTTGTTGTCAACAAAGAAGAAGGTTCGAATGCATTAGTTCTTAAACTGATTATTGATGGTGTTGAGGTTGCTGTATTAGATAATAACATAACCGATCCTTATGCAACCGAACCGGGAGCACCTGTATACTTCAGGATGCATACCACAAATAAAGCTTCCAATTTCACCGTGAAGTCTATCACATGGGAACCAGTAGAATAATAACCGAACCCTAAAATTCAAGAGTATGAGATTAAATATCAGAAAATCAATAATTACAGGCATTTCTCTCGCTACATTGCTACCTGCATTCTCTTTATTGCAGGGCTGCGATGACAGTGAAGCAGAGAAATGGGTAGACCTGCGCTATAGAGTAGAAGACTCCTATCTGGTTGAAGCGAAAAATCCGGAACCAGTCTCCTTCCAGGTCAAGTCAACTGACCCGTGGGAAGTATTCGGAAAATATGATTGGTACACCATCTCACCCAGTACAGGTGAGGCAGGTGAGACCTACACCGTAACTGTTACCTGCAAAGAAAACACTGAATTGGACGACCGTATAGACACGCTCAACATTAAAAGTGACTACTGGACCGGAAAAAGATTCGTTCTGACCCAGAAAGGTACTGCTTACCTGAATGTAGAAGGCGTGGATATGATCGACCAGGAAGGAAACAGCGAAATATTCAGCGTACTCAGCAATCAGAAATGGACTGCTAAAGTAACAGACGGTGATGTTTGGCTCTCCATCCAATCCGGAGCATCGGGCGAAATGAACGGAGAAATTACTGTCACCGCTTCACCGAATACAGGCGAACAACGTACCGGTATTGTAACCATCTATGACCGGCACGGGAAAATAGCCAGAGAAGTACAATGTATACAAGACGGTGTATTGCTGGCACCAGATACACCGGAAAACGGTAAGTGGTTTGCTATGTATGAACAGGCTCAGCAACTCACCATCCACGTAGAATCGAATGCAGAATGGGAAGTATCCAAAGAAAACGAAGCGGATGATACCTGGTATCACTTCGAAAAGACTTCATTCGACGGTTCTGCCGACATCGTGATTAACGTAGACGCACACGAAGGCTCTTCTGTCCGTACCGGAATTATTGTACTGAGCACCAAAGCTGCCGAAGGCGCTACTCCGCTTATGAAGACAATCAAGATTAAACAAGCGAATCCACAAAGACCTGTGGTTACTGAAGTAAACAGATCCATCAGCGGTGCTTACTACGGACCGGGTGGTTTAATGCCGGGTCATTACAGCTTCTATTGGGAACCGCTTGGCGACGCCAGTCTGACTACTTTCTTCTCTTGGAGCGGAAAAGCATTTGACGGAGGAGACGTAGAACTTCGCTTCCATATTCTGAGCAAACGGACTCAATTAAGTACAAGACCGTGGAACGGTGACGTATACAATGAGAACAGCGGCCGTGATGTAGATACCAGCAAGCCAAACGTATTATCATTCGAGATACGCGAAGCTATAGATGCCAATGATCCAACTCAATCATGGATTTACTCGGAATGGATTCTCAACGGTACAGTCATAGGAAAAGCAACCAGCGACGGTGTGATAGACGCTAACGGTACAAGTGATACTTACAAAGTACCATTCTCGGATACCAAAGATGGTGGTAATTTCTCGATGACAATTTCCGGCGGCAGTGCCACACTGACTAAATGGGAATACATCGCTCCACTAGTATGGGGAGACTAATTCTCTAAAGATAGTGATTGCCTGAACTCCCTCAATCAGGCAATCGCTTCTAACAAACTCAAAAATCAATAAAAAGAAAAGAGTATGATGAAAAGAAAAATATTACTTATACTGAACATGGCAATCATCGGATTTTCCACTGCTGCCTGTTCGGATGATGAGACCAATTACATCACTCCGGAAAAGAAATATCCGCTCACCGCTTTTGCCGTAGCAGTAAATAATGTGTCAGCGAATACGACTTCCTATTATCATGGGAAGATAGACCAGACAACCCACAGAGTGGAAATCGGTACGATCGAGGATGCCAATACCATCACCGGCGTAGACTATACGCTAATGAGCGATGGAGCCACCATCTCACCGGACCCGGCAACATTTGTACACAACTGGAAAAAAGAACAGACAGTGACCGTCACCACCGAAGACAATCAAACAACGACCTATACTATCGTACTGACCAAGTTTGACGACACCATGAAGGACGTTCTCTTCATGGACGAGTTTGACGTGGACGGCAATCCGGACCCGACCAAATGGGTACTCTGCCAGAAAGCAGGCTCCGACTGGAACGACGAAATGTCCGAAAGTTATGACCAGGCTTACGTAAAAGACGGCAGACTTATACTGAAAGCCGAAAAAATAGGTGATGAATACAAAGCCGGCGGTATCGAAACGCAAGGTAAGTTTGACTTCACCTTCGGACGGGTGGAAGTAAAAGCCAAAATCACCAGTTACCCCAATGGCGCATTCCCCGCTATCTGGATGATGCCGAAGAAATATATCTATGACGGATGGCCGAATTGCGGAGAAATCGATATCATGGAACATGTGAAACAGGAATCTGCGATCCATCATACGATACATACTCACTACACGTATGATTTGAACATCAAAGATCCGTCCAACACCGCACAAGTAACTTGCAATTATCAGGACTGGAACATCTACGCTTTAGAATGGAGCGAAGACAAACTGACTTTCTTCGTCAATGGACAGGAGACTTTCTCTTATTCAAACCTGAAACTGGAGAATGAAACAGAAATGAAGCAATGGCCGTTCACAAAAGATTCTTCATTCTATCTCATCCTGAACATGGGATTAGGAGGAGACAGACCGGGCTCATGGGCAGGTCCTATCGATGATGCCAACTTACCTGCCATCATGGAAATTGACTGGGTAAAAATAACCAAGTTAGATAAATAGGTTTTAAGGTAGGAGCCAAGGTTTTTAGGAACTTCTAAAGAAGGAGGAATGGAAGTATAGAGACTATTCAAAACTTTCATTCCTCTATTTGTTTTCAGGTATTAAATCTTTTTTACTTATTAAACATGAAACATTTATTATACGCATTATTAACGGCTGTAAGCATTTTATTCACTAGTTGCGGACCCTCTTCCAATACCAACACCCCACAGGAGCCCAATGTGCCTCAACCGCAGCCTCAGCCCCAACCGGAAGTCACCCAGAAAGTAGTTATCGGCTACCTTGCGCTTGACGACTGGGAGTTTGAAAATTTATTTCCTACGATAGAATGGAAATATCTGACGCATATCAATGCCAGCTTTGCAAGGGTAAAAGCAGACGGCACTCTAAACATTAATCCTGTCCGGAAGAGAATTGAAAGTGTACGTGAAACGGCTCACAAGCATAATGTCAAGATTCTGATATCTTTGGCAAAGAACAGTCCGGGAGAATTCACTACCGCCATCAATGATCCGAAAGCCAGAAAAGAACTGATACAGCAGATTATTGCATTCACTAAAGAATATAAACTGGACGGCTTCGACATCGATTATGAGGAATATGACAACTGGGATAAGAATTTCCCCTCATTATTGGTTTTTGCCAGAGGTTTATACCTGGCAAAAGAGAAAAATATGCTGATGACCTGTGCCGTCAACAGCCGCTGGCTTAATTACGGAACCGAATGGGAGCAATACTTCGACTATATCAACCTGATGAGTTATGACCGGGGAGCGTTTACCGATAAACCGGTCCAGCATGCTTCATACGATGACTTTGTGAAAGACCTCAAATACTGGAATGAACAATGTCGGGCATCCAAAAGTAAAATAGTGGGAGGACTTCCTTTTTATGGATATTCCTGGGAGGAAAGTCTGCAAGGCGCAGTGGATGACGTTCGTGGAATCCGCTATAGCGGCATACTCAAACATCTTGGAAATGAAGCAGCGGACAAGGATAATATAGGCAAGACTTATTATAACGGCCGCCCTACTATAGCCAACAAATGTAAGTTCATCAAAGAAAACGACTATGCCGGCGTGATGATCTGGCAATTATTCCAAGATGCCCACGATGATAACTATGACTTAAAGCTCATAAACGTTGTAGGCAGAGAAATGATGGAATAGACGAGATATACCGCTTTCTCTTATGCAGAAGACCCTATCCTGTTGTGCTTTTCACCTATTGTTATCAGATTTTTAATAGGCAGGGAAAACGCATTATAAATCATGTAAAATAAGTTCCCATAAGAAT
>CDZL01010080.1_pt1 | contig 24122 bp, 14 predicted proteins | sample 557581 | NCBI WGS metagenome assembly CDZL01 (sample SAMEA3182063, study PRJEB8094) | gut metagenome | biome: human; feature: gut; material: Stool; isolation source: human stools | place: Canada | collected 2013-01-29 | reverse complement strand
TAAATTATAAGCTAACAAATACAAAAAAGTGCAAAGGATAAAAAGCTGATTTACAACACCGTAAAATTACCTTAATTATTCTTTTATTATTCATATTTATCAGAGCGTAAACAGGAATTTTTGATTTCACATTTGTTTTCAGTCATACCATAACGGAATAATCCGGTTCATTTATTCCACAACATGATTATTTTTTTATATAGTATTAATATAAAATTAGAAAGTATGAGAGAGTTGAAAAATCATCCGTCCCCGGACCAGTTGGATTCGTATGACAAGTATCCGTGCTATTATGAGAACGATTTGGAATTAGTCTATACACCCCAGCAATCCATATTTACGCTATGGGCACCAAGTGCCGATAATGTCCGTTTAAACCTGTATTCATCCGGCGAAGCGGGAGATCCGGAAGAACAACTGGAAATGGACATAGCCGACAATGGGACCTGGTGTATCCATATAGACCGTGATCTGAAAGGTTCTTTCTACACCTTCCAGATAGAAAAAGATGGAAAATGGCTGGACGAAACACCCGGTATCTGGGCAAAAGCAGTCGGCATCAATGGCAATCGCGCTGCTGTAATCGACTGGAACGAGACAAATCCCGAAGGTTGGGAATCAGACCAGTCACCCGAACTGAAAATGTATTCCGATATCATTCTTTATGAACTTCATCACCGCGATTTTAGTATTGATCCAAACTCAGGAATTGAACATAAGGGGAAGTTTCTTGCTCTGACAGAGACCGGAACTAAAACTCCCGAAGGAGAACCTTCCGGACTGGATCATTTAAAAGAATTGGGAGTAACGCATATACACATCCTTCCTTCATTCGATTTCGCCACAATCGATGAAAGGAAATTGGAGAAAAACAAATACAATTGGGGATATGACCCGAAGAATTATAATGTACCAGATGGAAGTTACTCCACCGATCCTGTCACCCCCACCACCCGTATTCGCGAATTTAAAGAGATGGTAAAAAGCCTCCATCAAAATGGTTTTCGTATTGTACTCGATGTGGTTTATAACCATACAGCCTCAACCGAGCATTCTAATTTTGACCTGACGGTTCCGGGATATTTTTACCGCCAGAATCCCGACGGTTCCTATTCAAATGCTTCCGGGTGTGGAAATGAGACAGCCTCAGAACGCGAAATGGTTCGCCATTATATCATTGAGTCGGTCAAATTCTGGGCGAAAGAATATCACATTGACGGTTTTAGATTCGATCTGATGGGGATACATGACATCGACACCATGAACCAGTTAAGAGAGGAATTATTAAAAATTGACCCCACCATTTTTGTATACGGAGAAGGTTGGGTAGCAGCAGATTCTCCATTACCTTTCGAGCAACGGGCTGTAAAGGAGAATGTACGAAAAATGAAAGGTATTTCCGTATTTAATGATGAATTTCGTGACGGTCTGAAAGGAAGTACCTTTGACGAACAGGAACCAGGGTATGCCTCCGGAAATATCAACGGGCATTTTGAACCTGTCAAATATGGAATCGTTGGCGGAACACAACACCCACAGGTAGATTATAGCGGGTTACTTTACTGTGACGGTCCATATGCCGCTGCTCCCTCTCAAATGATTAACTTTGTTTCCTGTCATGACGGATATACGCTGGTAGATAAGCTGAAATTATCTGTTCAAGGCGAACATTCTGAAGAAGAACTAGTTCCTATTGACAAATTAATACACACCGTGCTTTTAACCTCGCAAGGTATTCCTTTTATTCGTGGCGGTGAAGAAATCATGCAGGACAAACAGGGAGAGCCAAACAGCTACAAGTCTTCTGACGCCGTCAACCAAATAGACTGGGCGTTAAAAGCTAAAAACCGTGATATATTCAATTATATCAGAACATTAATCGCACTCCGCAAAAAACATCCCGCCTTCCGTATTCCTACAGCAGAGGGCTTAGAGAAATGGCTTCATTTTCTTGATACAGGCGATTCCGGTGTCATCGCTTATACTCTAGGCGAGTATGCTAACGGTGATGAATGGAAAGAAATTCTGGTTGCATACAACGGTAACCGGAATCAGGCAGATATCAATATCCCGGAACAAGATTGGATTATAGTCTGCCATAACGGACAAATTGATCTAGACAGTCAGGAGCATTTATCGGGAGGGGATATTTCTATCACAGCATCTTCAGCTCTTATCTTGTATCGTCAATAAAAAAGGAGATCAACTTGATATTATTAAATAAAAGTACAATTATAAATCAGTTAGACTATGTTAGAAAATGAATTATGGGGAAATACTATTGAAAACTGGGGTATTTCCATTCTTATTATTTTAGGAGCAATTATTATTGTCAAATTATTATCGCTATTAGGCAAGAAAGTTATCAAACCTTTTGTTACGGGAACCGACAATCACCTGGACGACGTCATTTTTTACTCTTTGGAAGCGCCTGTTAAGTTTGCTATAATTCTGTTGGGAATCTGGATCGCTATCCATCGGTTGGTTTATCCGGACAGTTTTGTGAAAGTAGTTGACAATGCTTACAGCATTTTGATTGTTCTGGATATTACTTGGTTTTTCGGCCGTTTGTTCAGTAGTTTACTTCAGGTTTACTGGGGAAAGCAGTCCAACGGACAAGCTAACAAAATGATGCCAATCATCAAAAGAACCATCTTGGTTATAGTCTGGCTCATCGGCATCGTCATGGCTTTGAGTAATGTGGGAGTTAACATCAGCGCTCTGTTGGGAACTTTGGGTATTGGTGGTATCGCATTTGCTTTGGCAGCACAAGATACAGTAAAAAACGTTTTCGGTGCGTTTACCATTCTGACGGATAAACCTTTCAGCATCGGAGACACAATTCGCGTGGATAGTTATGAAGGAACGGTAGTAGACGTAGGAGTCCGAAGCACAAAAATAATGAATTACGACAAACGTATTATAACTTTCCCCAATTATAAGATTACCGATACTTCTATCGTTAATATTTCATCCGAACCTATGCGCCGAGTAGTCTTGAATCTTGGACTGACGTATGATACGACTTCCGAAAAGATGAAAGAAGCTTTAGAACTATTGAAATCCATCCCCAAAAGAGTAGAAAATGTATCTTCTAACCCTTCTGATATAGTCGCTGTTTTTACAGAATACTCAGATTCCGCATTGGTTATCATGTATATCTATTTTATAGAGAAACAAGGAGATATTTTAGGCGTAACCTCAAATATGAATATGGAAATACTGGCTGCTTTTAATAAAGCAGGATTGAACCTTGCTTTTCCGACACGGACTGTCTATATTCAGAAAGACGAATCATTGAAACAAGAAAGTTGATAAACCCATCGTTCTCTTAGAAATATGTACATGCAGCCCAACATCAATGTGCTATTTTTAAGATTAAACAAAAATACAGTTGAAATAAAAATAGTAAAACAAAGAATAAAGCGCATAAATTAGTGCAATAATATACGGAATAACAGATTATTATTGCATAAATTCACATGAGATATGCATCTTTTTCTATCACTAAACCATTCGTTGGTCTTAAAGGAACGCCTCCTTGGTTTAAAACCAACGTATTCTTCCTCACCGAGGAACCTGTTTTTCCTCGGTGAGGAAGAGATAAAAAGACTATCCGGAGCTTGTTTTCACGCTGGTTAATCACAAATAGCGAAAAGGCAAGATTAAACAAAAAGTTATCCTTTCAGCCAATACATCATCTAAAAGAAAACATAAGAAGTAATATCATATCAATCTATTCAGCATACAACTTAAATAAAAGAAAGAGAGATTTTCATTCAAGCAAATGCAGGCGTTTTTCTACTTCTTATTTATCCGTAATGTAATTTATAGCATTCCTTGGCTGATTAAATATTCCTTTTTTAAGAAAGTTCTTTTTTTCAGCAATAGGTAAGCCTGAGCAATAGTTAACGAACGACTAACAATACACAAACGATCATAGTAATTAGTAAGTCTGCAAGATCTTTTCGAAGCAGCTTTGTTGCCTGTTGTATACGATAAGCAATTGTTTTTACTGAAACCCCGGAACTCTCAGCTATTTCCTTATAGCTCTTTTTAGTAAAACGATGCATAACAAAAGCCTCCCTATAGGAAGCAGGCAATGCATCTATAGCTTCTTTCACTCTTTTTGAAAGCTCTTGGAACTGGTAAGTCTCTGCGTCATGTATCAGCTTTTCCATCTCCTCATAATACATAGTATCAGCATGATTCTTCAGCTGTTTTTGCTTGATGCAGTTAAGTGATCTATGGTAAACCGATTTGAGTAAATATCTGCCTAAGGAAGTTTCAACCTGAAGTGTTTCGCGATGTTCCCACAGCCATAAAATAGCGTCACCCGCTATTTCTTTCGACTCTTCATAGTCTACAAACCTATTTCCATACGCACAAAGAATCGGGTAGTATTTTTTAAATATACTATCAAAAGCGATCATCTCCCCTCTCCTTAGTGCCATCAATAAGTACGCATCTTCATTGCTGTATTCCATGGCTGCAATGATAATGCTTATATTTTAAATAAGCGTAAAATAACACAGTTATTAACCATAAAGTTTATTAATGTTAATTATTTAAATAACCTTAGTAGTTTTATTTTCCCGCTTGTCTCTTTAATAAATTTATCATGGAAATGCATCATTCAACTATAGAAGATTTGCTGATCAGCTATTATGATGGTAAAGCAACAGCAGACGAAATTCAGGAAATAGAAGCCTGGATCAAATTGTCAGATGAAAATAAAAAGAAGGCCATGGACATTTACACACTTCTTCTTATGACTGACACGCAACAGGTTACTGAAAAAATGGATATGGATGAGGAGCTATCAAAAGTGAAGGGACGGATGCAAGAGAATAAGTATCATATTTCCTGGTGGGGTTGGATACAACGTGCAGCTGTTGCCTTACTCATACCGATGGCTATTACTATTTTGGTTTTGCTTAACCAACCCCAATCTACCGCCCCCGTCCATGCCCAGATATTCGAAGTCCGGACACAACCCGGAATGATAACTTCTTTCAGATTACCAGACAGCACTTTAGTGTACTTAAACTCCGGCTCAGTCTTAAAGTATCCTTCCATTTTCACCGGTAACATTCGTGAAGTGAGTCTGAATGGCGAAGCGTATTTTGAAGTTGCGAAAGACCCTGAACATAAATTCATTGTTTCGACTCCCCAAAAATCTAAAGTGGAAGTTTTGGGTACACACTTTAACCTGGAAGCATTTGATGAGATGGATGAGGTGATTACCACTTTGGTAGAGGGAAAGGTCGAATTTGTTTATGAGAAAGACGGACAGGGAAGTAAAATACTAATGCGTCCCGGACAAAAAGTGATTTATAATAATAAGGACGGACAGATTCTGTCATACAACACCAATGGCGAATCGGAGCTTGCCTGGATGGACCAAAAGGTTATTTTTGATAAAACTCCATTTAAGGCAGCATTGCATATACTGAAGAAACGCTATAATGTAGATTTTATTGTAAACACTTCGAAATTTGACAAATATACATTTACCGGAGCGTTTACAGAACAATATATAGAAGAGATTCTGGAGAATTTTAAAATATCCTCACACATACGCTGGCGTAATGTGAAACTGACAAATAATCAAAGTGAAGAAAGGAGGCAGATTGAAATATATTAAAGCCTTTCATGTTTAACCAATAAAATTATAATACGTATGAGAAACTTCCAACCGCCTTAAAAAAAAGCATACAGGCAGATGTTCCCGCATCCAGCCTGTATGAGAAAGCCTTTAACCTGTTTGAATACAAACAGAGAAAATTATTTCTTAACTTTAATTCATGCAAATATATGAAGAAAAACAATTATGTCCAACAATTGTGGGCGGATAATCCCGTTTTTATTGTTTGGAAAAAAATTCCTTTGTCTATGAAACTGCTCTTTGTTTTCTGTTTTTGTTTTGTTGGGCTTCTATGTGCTAACGACAGCTACGCCCAACGTACTATGATCTCTGTGAAAGCACAAAACTTGACTGTGAAAGAAGTTCTGTCACAAATTGAGGCACAATCTGATTTTAGCTTTTTCTACAATGACCATCATATTGATGTAGACCGCCGGGTATCGGTAGTTACCGAACGGAGCAATATATTTACCTTATTGAATGAAGTGTTTAAAAACACCAATGTCAAATATGCCGTACGTAATAAAAAAATAATATTATCTACGCAAATAGTGGAAGCGCCTGCCGCGAAACAAACCGTGCAGATAAAGGGAAAAGTGACGGATATGTTTGGCGATCCGGTCATTGGCGCTACCGTAATGGAAGATGGCACCCAGAATGGTACAATTACAGACCTGGATGGGAATTTCATATTGAATACAGCATCTGCCAATGTGACGATTACGGTTTCTTACGTAGGCTATATGCCCCAGACCGTGAAGGCACAATCCGGCAAAAGTCTGTCGGTCATTCTGAAAGAGGATACCAAGACACTGGACGAAATCGTTGTCGTAGGTTTTGGTACACAGAAGAAAGTCAACCTGACCGGTTCGGTATCTACGGTAAATGCCGAGGATTTACTGTCACGTCCGGTTTCTAATGTAAGCCAAGCATTACAAGGATTAGTTCCGGGAATGAATTTTTCTTATGCTTCGGATGGCAACGGTGGTGAAATTGGTGCAGACATGAAAGTGAATATCCGTGGAGCCGGTACGATCGGTGACGGTTCCAATGCATCTCCGCTGATTCTGATCGACGGCATGGAAGGAAACATGAATATGCTGAATCCCAATGATATTGAAAGTATTTCGGTGTTGAAGGATGCGGCTGCCTCTTCCATCTATGGTTCTCGTGCGCCATTCGGCGTAGTGTTGATAACGACTAAAAAAGGAAAAGCGGGGAAAGTCAACATTAATTATAATAATAGTTTCCGCTGGTCAGAAGCCATTAATCTGCCGGATGTAGCAGATGCCTACACTTATGCCATGTACTTCAACAAAATGCAGTTGAATGATGGTAAAACAGCGGTACAGTTTGACGATACCCGTCTTCAGGCTATCAAAGATTACGCATCAGGCACAATTACCACTACTACCCAACCGAACAGAAATACTCCCACTATCTGGGACTGGATCGGTAATACGAATACAGACTGGTATGACGTAGTTTTCGGAGGTACGGCATTCTCGCAGGAGCATTCTCTCAGCGTCAGCGGAGGAACAGAAAAAATACAGTATTATTTCTCCGGCAACTATATGGGACAGGAAGGAATGATGGCTATCCGCCGTGATAAATTACAGCGTTATTCGGTGAGCAGCAAGATTAACGCACAGCTTTATCCGTGGCTGAACATGAATTACAGCATGAAATATATGCGGAAAGATTATAGCAAGCCTACCGCGATGACTGATAATACCTTATATCAGAATATAGCCAAACGCTGGCCGATGGAACCAACTGTAGACCCCAACGGTTATCCGATGGGTAACACGATTATCCGGCCGATTCTCTATGGAGGCGACAACAATTCGCAGACTGACTGGCTATACCAACAGTTCCAGGTGGTGATAGAACCGATCAAAGACTGGAAAATCTTCGGAGAAATCAATTATAAAGTGATAGATGCCTTCACCCATACGGATTATTTAAAGGTGCCGCAGATGAATGTAGCCGGCGAACCTTATTCCGGTGATACATGGAAAACGTCGAAAGTTACCGAAGGTGCCGAGCGTACCAATTATTTCAATGCCAACGTCTACAGTGAATATTACAGATCATTTGCCGACGCACACCATCTGAAAGCAATGGTCGGTTTTCAGGCCGAAGTAAATAAATGGCGGCAGTTGCAGGCGTCCAAGCTGGACTTGATCTCAGAATCCGTGCCCAGTATTAATGCCGCTACGGGTGAATCGACTATCGATAAGTCCAAACTGACACATTGGGCAACAGCCGGTTTCTTCGGCCGACTCAATTATGATTATAAAGAACGGTATCTGCTGGAAGTCAATCTCCGGTATGACGGTACTTCACGTTTTGCAAAAGACAAACGCTGGAATTTGTTCCCTTCCTTCTCTGCCGGATGGAACGTAGCCCGTGAGGCATTCATGGAACCTACCAGCCATATCATTAATACGTTAAAGATCCGCGGTTCCTGGGGAGAACTGGGCAATCAGAATACGGAAAACCTATATCCGTATATCCAGTTAATGAAGTTTGTCGCCCAAGATCCCGACTCCCACTGGCTGATTAACAACAGCCGTCCCAACACAGCGAATGCACCGGATTTGATTTCAGCGCTATTAGGATGGGAAACCATGCGGTCATGGAACATCGGTTTTGACCTGGGTATGCTGAACAATCGCCTGACCGTAAGTTTTGACTGGTTCAACCGGAAGACTATCAATATGGTAGGACCAGCTCCCGAACTTCCTGTAACTTTAGGGGCAAATGTACCCAAAATGAACAATGCGGATATGCAGTCTACCGGTTTTGAATTGGATCTAGGATGGCGGGACCGCATTAAAGATTTTGACTACGGAGTGCACCTGTTGCTTTCGGACGACCGTCAGAAAATCCTCAAATACCCAAACACGACCGGTAAAATAAACACGTGGTATGTCGGTAAATATAATGGAGATATATGGGGATTCGAAACCATTGGCATAGCCAAAAGCCAGGAAGAAATGGATGCTCATCTTGCTTCACTGCCCAACGGCGGACAAGATGCATTAGGAGTCAAATGGGGCGCAGGTGACATCATGTATCGGGACCTGAATGGTGATGGCAAGATTTCCGATGGAGCTACGCTTAATGACCCAGGTGACAAAAAAGTGATTGGCAATACTTCCCCACGATTCCGTTTTGGTCTGGATCTGAATGCATCCTGGAAAGGCATTGATGTACGCTTATTCTTCCAAGGAGTGGCAAAACGCGATGCCTGGTTGAACGACAACATGTTCTGGGGAGCTACAGGAGGGATCTGGCAATCGGCCTGCTTTACTTCTCATCTTGATTTCTTCCGCGAAGAAGGGGATGATTTCTGGAGCGCTAACAGGGACGCTTATTTCCCGCGTATCTTGGTTGATAACTTCGCAAAAAATCAAAAGACGCAAACCCGCTATCTTCAGAATGCCGCCTATGTACGGTTGAAGAATTTGCAGATCGGGTATACCATCCCCGCCTATATCACACGCAAAATAGGTGTTTCCAACCTGAGAGTCTTCTTCTCGGGAGAAAACTTATTCACCCTTACGGGATTGCCCGGAGGATTCGACCCGGAAACAATTAATACCGGTTATGGAGCGAAAGACGGATCGAACAGTTCAGGAAAAACTTATCCGTTGTCCCGTACTTTTTCCACAGGATTTAGTGTTAACTTTTAATTGATGACGTATGAAAAAGATAATTAAATATTTATTTTTGCTGACAGGGGGAAGCTTTATACTCGCTTCTTGCAATGATTTTTTGGACAGGGAACCTTTAGACAGTGTGACCCCGGACAACTTTTTCTTTACTGAAAATGACTTGGCTGCCTATGCTGTAAAGCATTACAACTTCACGACGCATGAGGGATTTAATGCCGGAATCTGGAAAAACGACAATGCTACAGATAATCAGGCTGCCACTGACTATGATAAGAAATGGATTCCCGGTCAATGGAAAGTTCCGGAAGCTTATGATAATCCAGCAAGTAATGATCCGTGGTATTTCTCTGCCATTCGTGAAGCTAATTACTTCCTCGAAACAGTAGTGCCCCGCTTCGAAAAGGGAGAGATAGAAGGTTCGGAAACAAACATAAAGCATTATATAGGTGAAATGTATTTCCTGCGCGCTAAGAATTATTTGTCAAAACTAGAGACCTTCGGTGACTTCCCGATTATAAAAAACACATTGCCGGATGAAAGTGAATCTCTGATTCAGGCCAGCAAACGGGCCCCCCGCTATAAAGTAGCACATTTTATTCTAGAAGATCTGGATCAGGCAATCAGTTTGCTAACCAATAATATATCCGGTGGGAAGAACCGAATTACCAAAAATGCTGCTCTGTTATTGAAATCCAGAGCAGCTCTGTTTGAAGCTTCCTGGCTGACTTATCACAAAGGCACTGCTCTAGTACCGGGTGGTCCAGGATGGCCGGGAAAGGCAGAAGACATTGCGGACTTTAATATCGATACGGAAATCGCATTTTTTCTGAAGGAGGCCAAAGCGGCAGCCAAAGAAGTGATAGGCAATGCAGCCTTGGTACAGAATACAGCAAAAGACTGCATGGATGAAACAGTTAAAACAGACGAAGACAAATATAAAATGAGCAACCCCTATTTTGCTCAGTTCTCAGCGAACAGCCTGGAAGGATATTCAGAAATATTAATGTGGCGTGCGTATAATCTGCTTGACTATAAGATTGTGCACTCAGCTCCTTTCTATATTCGCGTAGGTGGAAATACCGGATTTACCCGGCAATATGTAGAAAGTTTCCTTTGCCGTGACGGTAAGCCGATCTATGCAACCGACCAGTATAAAGGTGACGAATCATTATTGAATGTACGCAAAAACAGAGATCTACGTCTACAACTATTCCTGATGACACCGGGTGAGACTCTCAGCCCGAATGTGATGAATGGTACTCCCGATTTGCTGCCGGAGGTTCCACAACTTCTGGATATAACGGAAAAGAGATGCGTAACAGGCTATCAGGTACGTAAAGGATTATCAGGAAACTGGTATCGGGATGGCAACACAGCGATTGAAGGGTGTCCGGTATACCGTGCAGCCGAAGCTTATCTCAATTACATCGAGGCTGACTGTATGGAACATAATGGAACTTCCATTGGTTCGGAGGCAGCAGGATATTGGGGAGATCTCCGCGAAAGAGCCGGATTACCAAGAGACTATACAGTGACCGTGAACAATACCGATCTGTCCAAAGAACTGGACTGGGCCATATATTCGGCAGGTAAACTAGTCTCTCCTCTACTATATAACATCCGCCGTGAACGGCGTTGTGAGCTACTTGCAGAAGGTTTACGCATGTTAGACTTAAAACGCTGGAGAGCACTGGACCAGGTTAAACAATTTGTAATCCAAGGAGTTAACTTGTGGGAATCCGATTTAAAGGATAAATACATGCAGGACGGAAAAAATCTTCTGATACAGGAAGGAACGGAAGGACAAACCTCCAATGTTTCAAGCTATGTTAATAGCGGTAAGTATCTTTGTCCTTACCGTTCTGTGAAGACAAATAATCTGATGTATGATGCAGGATACACATGGTGTGAAGCGCATTATCTGAATCCTATCGCTATCACGCACTTCAGAATTACGGCCTCAAATCCTAACGATCTGAGTACTTCTATTATTTACCAGAATCCAGGATGGCCAATTCAAGCCAATGAAGGCCCGATAGGTATTAAATAAAGATATAGGTCATTTCGGATATGGTAAAAAGTGTAGGACGCACCGGGCTAATGTTTAAGAAAAAATAAAGCTCAGCGTCCTATGCTTCAAACTATTGGAAAATTTGTACCTTGGTGGGACGAAGTTCTAATGCAAAACAAAACAGTCTGACATTAATATATTAAAGATAGATCAATCAAGCAAATCTAAGAATTATGAAAAGTACTTCAACATGGTGGAAAATCTTACTCAGTGGTCTGTTATTGGCTGGGACACTGGTAGCTAACGCCGACACTTACCAGCCATCTTACTCCACAGCAGGCTTTTATCAGCTTTCCAACACAGGCCGCACAGTGTATAACATGAATCCTGCCTGGCGATTTTATAAAGGCAATATCGAAGGAGCGGAACAGCCGAGATTCAATGATAAAGACTGGAACATCGTATCATTACCCGATGGCATAGAATATCTCCCCACCGAAGCGAGCGGATGCATCAATTATCAGGGGGAAATCTGGTATCGCAAACACTTCACTCCCAAGGAGAGTTGGAAAGGAAAACAACAATTCCTCCACTTCGAAGCCATTATGGGAAAATCAAAAATATGGGTGAATGGAAAGTTGCTGAAAGAGCATTTCGGTGGTTTTCTACCTGTCATCGTAGATGTCACTTCCAGTCTGAAGTATGGAGAAGACAATGTTATCACCGTATGGGCAGACAACAGCGACGATCCCTCCTACCCTCCCGGCAAACCGCAAGATGCACTGGACTTTGCATATTTTGGAGGAATTTACCGAGATTGCTGGATGATAGTTCACAACAAAGTATTCATTACCGATCCGAATTATGAGAATGAGACAGCCGGAGGCGGATTATTTGTCTCTTTCGACAAAGTTTCCGAGCAATCCGCACAGTTGAAACTGGATGCACATATACGCAACACTTCCGGAAAATCCTTCAGTGGTAAAATAATCTATGAACTCTATGACCGCAACGACAAACGTGTTCTCTCTAAGGAGACCGGTTTGTCGGTAAGCAAGGAGCTTGCGAAACAAATTTCTTGCAAAGTAACCGTAGAAACACCTCATTTATGGTCACCCGACAGCCCCTATCTTTACAAACTACACATTTATATAAAAGACAAAGCCGGTAACACCATCGACGGATATTACCGCCGTATCGGCATTCGCAGCATTGAATTTAAAGGAAAAGACGGATTCTGGCTAAATGGCAAACCTTACCCCTATCCTCTGATGGGAGCCAACCGTCATCAAGATTTTGCAGTGATTGGCAACGCCTTACCCAACAGCCTTCATTGGCGGGATGCGAAGAAGTTGCGTGATGTCGGAATGCGTGTTATCCGTAACGCCCATTATCCGCAAGATCCGGCGTTTATGGATGCTTGTGATGAATTAGGACTGTTTGTTATTGTCAACACACCGGGATGGCAATTCTGGAATGATCAGCCGATATTTGCTCAGAGAGTATATAGTGATATCCGCAATATGGTTCGCCGCGACCGCAACCACCCCAGCGTATGGATGTGGGAACCGATTCTGAACGAAACATGGTATCCGGCTGACTTTGCTAAAAATGTAGTGGACATTCTCAATGAAGAATATCCGTATCCTTATTGCTATGCCGGATGTGATGTAACCGCACGTGGACACGAATACTTTCCGATACACTTCACCCATCCGATGAACGGAGGTGGAGGAGCCTTTAATACCGAAAATCTGGATCCGAAAATCAGTTATTTCACCCGCGAATGGGGAGATAATGTGGATGACTGGAACTCTCACAACTCACCAAGCCGGGTCAATCGTGGCTGGGGAGAAGTACCGATGCTGATTCAGGCACAGGGATATGCCAAAAACGATTACCAACTCACCAGTTATGATGGACTATACAGAACTTCAAGACAACATATGGGCGGTTGCCTGTGGCACTCGTTCGATCACCAGAGAGGATATCATCCTGACCCGTTTTACGGAGGTATCATGGATGCCTTCCGACAACCTAAACTATCTTATTATATGTTCTGTTCCCAGCGTCCTGCCGAACCCAACAAAGAATTGATCGCAGATAATGGACCGATGATTTACATAGCCAATGCCATGACCCCATTCTCTCCGAAAGATGTAACGATATATAGCAACTGTGACGAAGTTCGCCTCACGTATTGCAAGGGAGGCAAAGAATATACTTATCATAAGCCGGCAAATGAAAGCGGAATGCCCTCACCCGTCATCACATTCAAGGATGTATTTGATGTTATGTATGATAAAAAGCTGTCACGCCAAAAGAAACAGGCAGATTCTTACCTTCTGGCAGAAGGATTAATGGACGGAAAAGTGGTTGCGACACATAAAGTAACACCCACACGCCGCCCGTCAAAACTGTTGCTTTGGGCAGATGACGAGAAAGTACAGATGAAAGCGGACGGATCGGACATCGTGACGATCATTGCAGCCATCGCAGATGAAAACGGAAACATCAAGCGTTTGAATAATTATGAAGTAAAGTTCGAAATCGAAGGGCAGGGCCAACTGGTTGCCGATGAAGAAACATTCACCAATCCACGTCCGGTACTTTGGGGAACTGCTCCGGTGCTGGTAAGGTCCACCACTACACCGGGAGAAATTAAAATCCGTGCATCAGTGGTATGGCAAGGCAAACATACGCCGGTTCCGGCAGAACTGATTATTCCTACTTTTCCATCAGAACATACGCTGGTAGCAGACAAAGATGAACTGACACAAGCACAATCCGCAAGCAAAGATGCCGGAAATAAAATAAATACCGCTCCATCCGATTGTGAGAAACGTGTACTTGAATTACAACAGGAACTGAACCGCCTGAAACTGAAAGAAGTCGAAAAACAACAGAGTGACTTTGAATAATGCGCATAGTTCTATCTATAAACAGAAAAAACACAAACTTATTAAAATACAGTTATGATAAATAGAATAGTATATACTTCATTTTTATTAGGAGCGAGTTTCGCCAGTACAGAAGCACAGGTAAGTACTCCTCCCAATATTGTATTGATTTTATGTGACGACATGGGATTCTCCGATCTGGGTTGCTACGGAAGTGAAATCCAGACTCCCAACATAGACCGTCTGGCAGAAAACGGGGTACGCTTCAGCCTGTTCAAAAATACAGGAAGAAGCTGTCCTAGCCGTGCTGCTTTGCTGACAGGACATTATCAGCACGAAGCCGGCATGGGATGGATGACGGCAGTAGATGAACACCGCCCCGGATACAGAGGACAAATTACAAAAAACATCCCCACCATTGCCGAGGTGATGAAAGCGAATGGCTACAGCACATATATGAGCGGTAAATGGCACGTCACAGTGGACGGAGCTTTTGATACTCCCAATGGCAGCTATCCGGCCCAACGGGGATTTGACAAATATTACGGTTGTCTGAGCGGAGGAGGCAGTTATTATAAACCAACACCGGTATACAGCAATCTGACCCGAATCAAAGAATTCCCCGATGACTATTACTATACCACTGCCATCACCGATTCCGCCGTCAGTTTTGTCAAGCAACACCCTACAGACAAACCGATGTTTATGTACGTAGCTCATTATGCCCCTCACTTACCCCTCCAGGCTCCTGCCGATCGTGTAGAGAAATGCAGAGACCGATATAAAGTGGGATATGACATGTTGCGTAAACAACGTTTCGACAGGTTAAAGGAGCTGAAGTTCATTTCGGACGAAATGGATTATCCTGTCTACCAAAAAGAATTTGACGAAAAACGTCCCTCTTGGGAAACACTCACACCAAAGCAACAGGAGCAATGGATTACCGATATGGCAACCTATGCCGCCATGATCGAAATTGTGGATAGCGGAATCGGTGAACTGGTGGAAACCATCAAGGAGAAAGGGATGCTGGACAATACCGTATTTATCTTCTTAAGCGATAACGGTGCAACCAAAGAAGGCGGATACCTGGGCCAGCTTATGGCTGATTTGAGCAATACTCCTTATAGAAGCTATAAGTCACAATGTTTTCAGGGAGGCACAAGTACCCCTTTTATCTTATCTTATGGCGATGCCGAAAAAAACAAGATGAAAGGTCAGATTTGCAGGCAACCTGCCCACATTATAGACATACTGCCTACCTGCATGGATATTGCCACAGCTACTTATCCGTCAGAATTCAAAGAGAATTTGCCCGGCAAGAGCTTACTCCCTCCAATCCATGGAAAAAAGATAAAGCCCAGAGAATTATACTTTGAGCATCAAAGTTCCTGCGCCATTATTTCCAATCATTGGAAACTGGTACGCGGCAGCCGGAATGAACCATGGGAGCTAATCGACTTATCGGCAGATCCGTTCGAAACCAAGGATTTGTCCGCCCAATATCCGAAGCTAGTGAAAAAACTAGAGGCTAAATGGAATAAATGGGCGAAACAATGTAATGTCTTTCCACTCGAAAACAAACCTTGGACCGAAAGAATTAACTACTATCTGAAACAAAATCCGGATCAAAGCGGAATAGAATAAAATCCGAGAACAATAGCCTTCTTAATACTAGGTTTAGAAAAAAGACTGCTCCTTTTAGACGAACAGTCTTTTTTCTGTTTACAAGACATATTGTTTGTATATAGCTGTTTTTTTATTACTTTTGTGCCTTCAGCCCCAAAGAGCTGTAACACACTTAAATTCATGAAATATACTTTTATCTAATAATAAACACGCTACGACAATGAGAAAGAAACATTCGCTCCTATTTTGTGCCTTATTTACGATTTTTACGGGACATGCAGAAGATACGGATTATACCAAAGGACTTTCTATCTGGTTTGATTCTCCCAATACATTACAAGGAAAAGAAGTCTGGCATAGTTCCAAACAGGATGCCAGTTGGGAATCACAGTCATTGCCTATAGGTAATGGAAGTATCGGTGCTAATATTTTGGGTTCAATAGAGGCGGAACGCATAACTTTTAATGAGAAAACGCTTTGGCGTGGCGGTCCTAATACAGCCAAAGGAGCAGATTACTATTGGAATGTGAACAAACAGTCCGCGCACATCCTGGACGAAATACGTAAAGCATTCGTAGAAGGAGACCAGAAAAAAGCGGAAAAACTGACACGCGAGAATTTCAACAGTGAAGTCCCTTATGAATTTTCCAGAGAAAAGCCTTTCCGGTTTGGTAACTTCACAACAATGGGAGAATTCTATGTAGAAACAGGATTAAGCACAATAGGCATGAGTGACTACAAACGTATCTTATCATTGGATTCGGCAATGGCGGTGGTTCAGTTCAAAAAAGATGACGTAGCATATCAGCGTAACTATTTTATTTCTTACCCTGCCAATGTGATGGTGATGCGTTTCAGTGCCGACCAACCGGGCAAACAGAACCTCACTTTCAGATATGCCCCCAATCCGGTATCTACAGGGCAGTTCTCTGCCGACGGTAATAATGGTCTTGTTTATACGGCTTCTCTGGATAATAATGGAATGAAATATGCAGTCCGTATTCAGGCAACAGTAAAAGGCGGTACCTTAAATAACACAGATGGACGGATTACAGTGAAAGAAGCTGATGAAGTCGTATTCTATGTGACTGCAGATACCGATTATAAAATGAATTTCGCACCGGACTTTACCGATCCAAAAACATATGTCGGCGTTAATCCGCTTGAAACAACCCAGCAATGGATGAAGGATGCCGTATCCAAAGGATATTCCAACTTACTGGACGAACACTACAAAGACTACGCTTCTTTGTTCAACCGAGTGAAACTGGAATTGAATCCTACAGTGAAAACATCCAATCTGCCCACTGCTCAACGGCTGAAAAACTATCGGAACGGACAACCTGACTACTACTTGGAAAAGCTCTATTACCAGTTCGGACGCTATCTGTTGATAGCCAGTTCCCGACCGGGTAATATGCCTGCCAATCTGCAAGGCATCTGGCATAACAACATAGACGGCCCCTGGCGTGTGGATTATCATAATAACATTAATATCCAAATGAACTACTGGCCGGCCTGCTCTACAAACCTGGATGAGTGCATGCTCCCGCTAATTGATTTCATCCGTACCTTAGTGAAACCGGGTGAAAAGACCGCTCAGTCTTATTTTGGTGCAAGAGGATGGACAGCATCTATTTCCGCCAACATCTTTGGCTTTACTACCCCATTGGAAAGTCAGGACATGTCCTGGAACTTTAATCCGATGGCAGGTCCCTGGCTGGCAACTCACGTTTGGGAATATTATGACTATACCAAGGACCTGAAATTCCTGAAAGAAACAGGATATGAACTGATTAAGAGCAGCGCCAACTTTACTGTTGACTATCTCTGGCATAAACCGGACGGAACGTACACGGCTGCCCCCTCTACTTCACCGGAACACGGCCCTATCGATCAGGGAGCTACATTTGTGCATGCAGTTGTCCGTGAAATCCTGCTGGATGCCATCCAAGCGAGCAAAGAGTTGGGAATAGACAAAAAGGAACGTAAACAATGGGAGCACGTGCTTGCCAATCTCGTCCCTTATAAAATAGGTCGCTATGGTCAGTTACTGGAATGGTCAACCGATATCGACGATCCGAAAGACGAACATCGCCATGTAAATCATCTCTTCGGTCTGCATCCCGGACACACTGTTTCTCCTGTCACTACTCCCGAACTGGCAGAAGCAGCCAAAGTTGTATTGGTGCATCGTGGTGACGGAGCTACCGGCTGGAGTATGGGATGGAAGTTGAACCAGTGGGCACGCTTACAAGATGGAAATCACGCTTATACCCTCTTTGGTAATCTGCTGAAAAACGGAACAGTAGATAACCTTTGGGATACACACCCACCCTTCCAGATTGACGGAAACTTTGGCGGCACAGCCGGTATCACAGAAATGCTATTACAGAGCCACATGGGATTCATCCAATTACTACCTGCTTTACCGGATGCCTGGAAAGACGGCTCTATTTATGGCATATGCGCAAAAGGAAATTTCGAGATAGATATTGCATGGAAAGACGGACTTCTAAAAGAAGCGACTATCCTGTCCAAAGCAGGACAGAATTGTATCGTGAAGTACGCCGGTCAAACAATCTCTTTCAAAACAGTGAAAGGGCGTAGCTATCAGCTAAAATACGACAAAGAGAATGGATTAATAAAAATCAAATAATAACATAACACTTTAACCTATGTCATCTTAGATGAATACAAAAACATTTACCCCCAAATCGACCATGAAAATTTATACTTGTCTTTGCTTGCTTTTCTTAGCCGGTTATCTGGTTGCCCAGAATAATACTTCGGCATTGTTGCCTATGCCCAATCAGATAACTTCAGTAAAAGGGAAACCCTTTACTGTCCGTTCCGGAAAAACGGCCATTTATTTGAGTCAGCCGGAGTTGCAGTTCACTGCCAATACGCTGCAAAATATATTATCAGACAGAATGCAAGTGGAAATTCCACTTGCTTCCGAATCCGACCGTGCTGATATCCGCTTGTTAATTGACCCTGCAATGGAAGGAAATGAGCACTATCGCATCGAAATAACTTCCAAAAGGATAACTATCAGCGGAGCTACTGTACGAGCTGTTTATTATGGAGTTATGACTATGGACCAGCTTCTTTTAGGTGATGTATGCGCCACTACACAAAAGAAAATTTCTCCTGTCTACGTTGATGATGCGCCCCGATTCTCTCATCGGGCATTGATGCTCGATCCCGCCCGTCATTTTCTTCCGGTCAATGATGTGAAGTTCTTCATTGACCAGATGGCACATTACAAATACAACATACTCCAATTGCATTTGACAGATGACCAGGGATGGAGAGTCGAAATAAAAAAACATCCTAAACTAGTTGGCAAAGATTATTATACCCAAGAGCAGCTTGCCGAAATCATTCAATATGCTGCCCAACGGAATATCGAGGTCATTCCCGAACTGGATATCCCCGGACACACCGTAGCTATATTAGCAGCTTATCCCGAATTAGGATGTACTCATACCGATACGCTGCCTAAGATAGTAGGCAAAACTACGGATTTAATGCTTTGTGCAAATAATCAGAAAGTGTATTCCGTCTATCAGGATATCATCAAAGAAATATCTTCTTTGTTTCCATCCGATTATATACATTTAGGAGGCGACGAAGCTGTTATAGAGAAGAACTGGACCCAATGTACCCGTTGCCAGGCCATGATGAAAGAGTTAGGCTATCAAAAAGCTTCGCAACTCATGATTCCTTTTTTCAGCCGCATGCTTTCGTTTGTTCAAGAAAATAATAAGACTCCTATGCTTTGGTGCGAACTGGACAATATTTATTCGCCTGCCAACGACTATCTCTTTCCTTATCCCAAGAACGTAACTTTAGTAAGCTGGCGTGGAGGATTGACACCTACTTGTCTTGAACTTACCCGAAAACATGGCAATCCGCTTATCATGGCACCGGGTGAGTACGCTTATCTGGATTATCCGCAACTGAAAGGAGATTTCCCCGAGTTTAACAATTGGGGCATGCCCGTCACCACTTTGGAGAAGTCTTATCAATTCGACCCGGGATACGGCGTGTCCGCTGAAGATCAAGCCCATATCATAGGAGTTATGGGCACTTTATGGGGAGAAGCTATACGGGATATAAACCGGGCAACTTATATGGCATACCCACGCGCTTTCGCACTGGCAGAAGCAGGATGGACACAAATGAAACATCGCAATTGGGAATCATTCAAACAACGTCTTTACCCCAATCTGACTAATATGATGAAGAAAGGGGTTTCGGTACGTGTTCCTTTTGAGATAGTTGACAGGAAGTAAAATCTCAATTATTTATGAATGAAATAAAGACTCATCAGTAAATCATATTTTCATCTATCATTCAATTATTCAGCCTGTTACAATGCATCTTCTTTTTTTTATGCAAAAAGACATATAGCTGCTGATTTGAGTTTGTTATTCTATAAGATAATTTATGCCAACATGCTAACTCACTTCATGTGCGATAGTTAACTCACAATACGTGAGTCAGCTGTTGCACATATTGTGATTCAGCTGTTGCAGCATTTGTGCGACAATCAATATCATACATTTCGTTCATCTGAGATAACATTTTGCGAATGATACGAGAACTTTTCAGTCCAAACTTTAATGCATTAACAGGAAATGCAAGACTTCCTAAGCGATTTCGCAATTCGGGAAATACCTCCATACACTTCACAACAAGGGAGTGGCTGAAAGCAACCATCAAGTAGTGAATACATCCGTCACAATCTGCCGATGAGAGTATATATTCCCAATAATGGTACATGGATGGTGGTATCAGTGCTACATCACCTGCCGAAAAAGTTTGTAACGTATCACCTGCCATCCGAGTTCCATATCCATGTAACACATAATACAACTCCCATGCATCGTGTTGATGCAATTTGGCTTCAATTTGAGTCTCAACTCGTTGGTCTATAAAGAAGAATGAGTGGTTTTCCACTTCAAGTAATTCATAAGGGATAATTATTTCTTCCATAACTGCGCATAAATTATGCAAAATACAAATATACGACAATTATATAAAATAATACCACAAATATACAACAATAAACAGTCATAACTTTGCTGCTGTAAACAATAAGTATAACTATAAAAATGTATTGTTATGGATTTCTATCAAGTATTAGAGAAAAGAAGAACAATCCGCGACTTTTCCGATAAGGAAGTAACGGATAAAGTGCTGGAAAAAGTATTATAAGAAGAAACGAACAACAATAACATCACATTATATTTTTTCGTCTTCATTTATACCCAAATTTTAAATTGGTGTCAAAAGGCAGTCTAACGATAAAAAATATAACATTTTCTCTTTTTCACCAGTACTATTGCTTATCTTTGTATTTATGTAGAATACAGATAACAAATGAAAGCATGATAATTGTTCCTATCTATGGTTTCATAAATATAGTTCTGTTCCATATTTATTGATGATTTATATGTAAGTTTCAATTTTATAAGAAGCAAAATATGATTAAAAAAATTTCTAAAATAAAAGATTTTGCAGTCTTCAAGGACTTTGAATGGGACAAGTCTGTCCTAGATAAGAATGAACGTCCAATCACTTTTGGAGATATCAATATAATCTATGGACGTAACTATTCGGGGAAGACCACTCTTTCTCGAATAGTACGTTCTTTAGAGACAAAAACTCTCTCGGAAAAATATGGAAATGGCACATTTCAGGTAGAATTAGAGAGTGGAATGACTATTGGGCAAGAAGAGTTAGAGTCTTTTACCCAACCAATTCGTGTCTTTAATGAAGACTTTGTTCGAGACAAACTTCTCTTCATAAATAGTCCTGAAGATGGCGTAAAGCCATTTGCTGTACTTGGTGACAATGCAGAGATCGAGCGTGAAATACAGCAGTATCAAGAGCAACTTGGAGTATCTACAGAGGGAGAAGAGACCAACTTGTACCTTGAGCAGAAAAATGCAAGGATAGCATATACCACTGCTAATGAAACATATAAAAGAGAGCAACTATCGTTAGATAAGAGGTTGTCAGAAAAGGCTACAGACAGGAAACATGGCATAAAGTATCTGTCAAATATATATGGCGACCAAAATTATACAGTACTAAAGCTTAAGGCTGAGTTAGACAGAGTTTCTGAATCTGACAGACTTTCAGAAGAAGAAGTCGAGCATCTCAAATTAAGCTTGCAAGAGAAAAATAAGCAGATACCTACAATTTATAAGCACAAAGATATTGATTTTAACCAAATTAACGCCTTTGCCAGGGAAGTTGTTGAACGCCCTATAATGACATCGGATAAGATAGAAGCATTAGTTCATAATGCAATGGCTAATAAGTGGGTAGAAGAGGGATGCAAACTCCATAAAAAAGGAGATACTTGCCTTTTCTGCGGGGGTGATATAACAGGAGCACGCTGGAAACAGCTAGAAAGGCATTATGATGAGTCCACACGTAAACTTTCAGAAGATATAGATAAAACTATAAGAATGTTGGAAAACGATATTGAGGAAATTTTCCGGCTCTATACAATCCAAGAAGATAGCTATTATCAATGCTTTCAAGTAGATATTTTAGCATTAAAACAGAATATAAAACAAGCTATTACTAGGTGTACAACTGCATTAAGCTCTATTTTAGAACAACTAAAGAAACGCAAAGATAATATTCATACAGTTATAAAGTATGACGAATATACATTTGACGTACAAGAGCTTGATGCTATTTATGCCAAAATTCAAAATTTAACAAAACAAGCTACCCAATATGGAGCAAAATTGGACAAGCAACACAAGGACACTCAAGCAAAACTAAGACTAAGTGAAGTTGCACGTTTCAAAGAAGAAATAGCCTATATAGTACAACTTCAGAGTATAAGTAAATTAAATGCTAGTGTAGAGCGTAAAAAAAACAAAAAAGAATCTATCGAAAAACAGGTTTCAGATTTAGAGAAGCTCATCAAAGAAAAAGAAAGATTAAGACAAAACGAAGAAGAAGGAGCAGTTAAAGTTAATAAAATCCTAAAAAACTACTTCGGGCATCGTTTCATAGAGCTTAGAGCCGTGCAAGATAGTGATGGCGTTTATTTTGATGTCTATCGTAAAGATGAAAAAGCCTTCAATCTCAGTGAAGGCGAAAGGAATTTAGTAGCTTTTGCTTATTTCATAGCTAAACTTGAAGATGTAGATACTATTAATGAACAACCCATCATATGGATTGATGATCCTATATCAAGCCTTGATAGCAACCATGTATTTTTCATATTCTCATTAATAGACCAGCAGATAGTGTCGTGCCGTAAAGGAAAACAAGTATTCATTTCCACCCATAACCTTGATTTCTTGCGTTATCTAAAAAGACTACATGTCGATGACATACTAATCCCTTACATTTCTAAAAACGGAGAGAACAAAGAACGAAAAACGCGAAAATGTTGGTTCATTCTTGAACGCTTGGGAGATAGTTCGACTTTTCATATTATGCCAACATATATGAAGGAGCACGTAACCGAATTCAATTATCTCTTTCATCAGATATACAAATGTGTACAAGACTCCGAAAGTGAGAATTATGAACTATTTTATAGTTTTGGAAATAATGCTCGCAAGTTTCTAGAGGCATATCTATATTATAAGTATCCAGACAATGAGAAAGATCATTTACACAAGAAGTTAAAACGTTTCTTCTCAGATGTAAATGCAGCAACAACAATTGATAGAATAGATAATGAATTATCTCATCTTGAGGGACTTCTTGAACGAGGAATGTCTATAATAGACATTCCAGAAATAAAACGCTGCGCTCAATTTATACTAGATGCGATCATGACTAAAGATCCAGAACAATATGAATCCTTCAAAGCTAGTATTGGAGAATAAACTACAGTATCTTCCTTGAAGTAACCAATAAAATAGAAGGGGCTGAATTCTAAGTCCTCTCCAAACAATATCTATAAAATCTTACCCAAGTTTACGAACATTAACGTATCCTTGGGTAAGTTTGTATATAGACATAACTACTCTTCAGAAGTGTATAGCTACTTCCTAAACCTAAGATATTTTCGAAGTTAAGGACCTTTTTATTATACGGCTAATGTTACAAATGGAGTCTGCCTTCGTATCACAGCAAAAGACCTTGCTATGATTTTGGCTCTTACAGCATTGATTACAGATGCTTTATGTTTCCCCTCTGCTATTTTCCTTTTATAGTATGCTTTCATCTGCGGATCCCAAGAGATGGCAGTAATAGCTGCC
>CDZL01017641.1_pt1 | contig 25296 bp, 22 predicted proteins | sample 557581 | NCBI WGS metagenome assembly CDZL01 (sample SAMEA3182063, study PRJEB8094) | gut metagenome | biome: human; feature: gut; material: Stool; isolation source: human stools | place: Canada | collected 2013-01-29 | reverse complement strand
AGCAGGGTTTGGGGCAGGCACGCCCCAACAAGAGCACTTCGGAAACTCGCAAGAGTTTGAGAAGTGAAGTCCCGGATGGGCAGAAAATTTTCAGAAATTGAAAATTTGTGGCCACGGGACGATTCTTGCTCTTACCTAATATGCTCAAATTCGATTTTCTGTGATTGTTTCCAGATTGTTAAGGCGCACAAGCAGCAAAGGAACTTCTTTCTTCTAAAGTGGTGGTGCTCACGGTGAGCACCACCACTTTTCTATTTTATATTTGAAGCTCAGAATCATTATTTTCACAGTTTTGAGCAGCAACGGCGATTTAAAATCATCTTGCAAACCGATGTGAAATATGGTATATAGGTTATACGAAGTATCGCCAAAATGATGTGTGAAGAGAGGTGCAACCATGACCGCCGTGATCTACGCCCGCTATTCATCCGACAGCCAGCGAGAAGCGTCCATTGAAGGACAGCTACGCGACTGCAAGGACTACGCCGAGAAGAACGGTATCACCGTGGTCGGCACCTATATCGACCGTGCCTACTCTGCCAAAACGGATGACCGCCCGGACTTCCAGAGGATGATAAAGGACAGCGCGAAGAAAATCTTCGATGTGGTTCTGGTCTGGAAACTCGACCGCTTTGCCCGGAATCGGTTCGATGCCGTGAACTACAAGTACCAGCTGGAAAAGAACGGCGTCCATCTGGTGTCTGCCATGGAACCCATTTCGCAGGGGCCTGAAGGCATTATGGTGGAGAGTATGCTTATCGGCATGGCGGAATACTATTCCGCCGAACTTGCCCTGAAAGTAGCGCGCGGTGAGCGCGAAAATGCCCTCCAGTGCAAGTACAACGGCGGTATCGTTCCGCTGGGCTTCACCATTGGCAAGGAGGACAGACTGTACCATATCGACCCGGAGACGGCTCCCATTGTGCAGGAGATTTTTACCCGGTACGCCAACGGCGAGCCTGCCGAGAAAATCGCAGCATCCCTGAACGAGCGAGGGCTGCGCACCCGTACCGGCAAGCCTTTTGTCAAGAACAGCTTCTTCCAGATTTTCCGGAACCGCCGTTACATAGGTGAATACCGATATAAGGACATCGTGACACCGGGCGGCATTCCGGCCATCGTGGACGAGGACTTGTTCGACCGGGTGCAGCAGCGTTTCGAGCAAAATAGGATTGCCCATGGTCGACCCGCAAAAGAGGATGTGAGCTATCTGCTGACCACCAAGCTGTTCTGCGGCAAGTGCGGCACCCTGATGGGCGGCGAGAGCGGCACCAGCCACATGGGAAACACCTACTATTACTACAAGTGCGGCAACGCCAAACGCCACGGCAAGGCGCACTGCGACCTGAAAGCTATCCGCAAAGAGCCGTTGGAACGGTTCGTGGTGGAGACTGCCATTAAGGTGATTTTCAGCGATGAAATCATCGAACAGCTGATAGATTTGATTATGGAAGCCCAGCAGCAGGAGAACACCCGACTGCCTGTTTTGAAAGACCAGCTCCGGGATACAGAGAAGCGGCTGGCAAACCTTCTGGAAGCCATTGAACAGGGCATCCTGACCCCGACCACCAAGCAGCGTTTGGACGAGCTGGAAGCCCGGAAAGAAGCCCTGAACACCAGCATTCTGGAAGAAGAGCTGAAAAAGCCCGTCCTGACCCGTGAGTGGATTCGGTTCTGGCTTGAAAAATTCCGCAAGGGTGACGTGGGCAGCACGGAACACCAGCGGCAGATCATTGATACCTTTGTCAACTCGGTCTACGTCTTTGATGACCGGGTCGTACTCAATTTCAACTTCACGGACGATTCCAAAACCATCTCCCGTGAAGAGGTGTTGGGTTCGAGTGCTGTGGACAATGCTCCACCACATCCCCAGACCATTCGGTCCGGGGATTTTTTGTTGTGACAGGACAAGAACAGAAACGAGCAAAGGCAGGGTATCACTATGGTAGTGGTATCCTGCCTTTTGCTATTTTTAACAGTGTATGGTATACTCGGCTTAGCCCAGTAAATTGGAAGTTATGGAGGTAACAATACTTATGAAAAAATTTCTTTCTTTGTTTTTGTGTCTTACCTGTATACTGACTTTAGCTGCATGTGGAAAAAAAGCAGCGCCCATTACGCTGCCTCGAGCCGATGAGATCACATCTATTGATATAACCTTTGAAGAAAACACAGTAAGTCATTCAGATAAAACTTGGATAAGTGAAATAATCGCCGATATTTCCAGTTCTGAACCGACTAAGAAGGAAAGCGTTCAAGACTTTCCGCAAGCGAAAAGTTATATCAGGATTGACTTCCGGCATGAGACAGGAACTGAGACAGAAATAATTACTATCTTTGCGTATGAGGACAGGGGGAAGTACTATCTTGAACAACCTTATCGAGGAATTTATAAAACTGATCGCAAACTGTTCGAAAGGCTAAATGAAACGGATTGATTCCAGTTTGCCGTACTCGTTCCAGCAGGGCTTGGGGCTCCGCACGCCCCAACAAGAGCATCTGTCTTGCGCCCGTAGTCATTTTGTGATACAATAATTCTGACAGGAGGTGTCTCGTATGATGCAGACATTCGTTCGCCCTTCCCGGGATCTGCGCAACCATTACGCCGAAATTTCGGAGATGCTCAAAGACCACGACCATGTGATCATCACGAATCATGGCCGTGGAGAATCCGTACTCATCAACATTGAGGACTACGCCAAGTACGAGGAGTTTTTGCACCAGCGGTATGTTGCCGAGGCACTTGCCAAGGCAACACAGCAGGCGGCTGACCCCGACACGCAGTGGGAAGACCACGAAAGCGTATGGGAGACGCTGAGCAAGCAGTATGACGTATAAAATTAAATATCTGCCCCTTGCTGTGCAGGACTTGAACGATATCGCCCGGTATCTGTCTGGCTTTTACCCTAAAACAGCCAGCCGTGTACTGAAAGAACTTCGGGAGAAGATCACAAAATTAGGCGATACCCCGAAAATGTGCGAGGTCTACCGCCTTGACCCGGCTTATCGTAGGTTGGTCGTTGACCAGTATCTGGTGTTCTATCGCGTCAACGATGGAAACAAGATTGTGGAGATTCACCGTGTGCTGCGAGGTGCTTGGAATCTGCCGCAGTATCTGGAATAAATTCAACTTCGACTGCTGTGAACGGTACAGACCCCCCCGGCAGACTATCACCATTGCGGTGACAGTCTACCGGGGGTATTATAATGTTATGCGGTCAAAAGCTTTCTTGTCTTACACCTCGTGCTCGGCCCAGTTCTGACTGCGGCCCACGGCCTTGTGCCAGCCCTTGACCAGCTTTTCCCGCTGGGCAGCGTCCATTTTTGGCTCAAACAGCTGGTTGCAGCTCCACAGGTGGCTGATCTCCTCCCGGCTCTTCCACACGCCGGTGGCAAGGCCGGCCAGATACGCCGCACCAAGGGCGGTGGTCTCCCGGATGGCGGGGCGCAGCACCTCCTTGTTCAGGATGTCGGACTGGAACTGCATCAGGAAGTGGTCGCGGCTGGCACCGCCGTCCACCTTCAGGGTGCTGATGGTGATGTCGGTGTCCTTCTCCATGGCCCACATCAGGTCAGCGCTCTGGTAGGCGATGGATTCCTCCGCCGCGCGGATGATGTGGTTCTGGGTGGTGCCGCGGGTGATGCCCAGAATGGCACCCCGGGCGTACATATCCCAGTAGGGCGCGCCCAGACCGGTAAAGGCGGGCACGATGTACACCCCGCCGTTGTCCGGCACCTTCTGGGCGTAGTACTCGGAATCGCAGCTGTCTTGAATGAGGTGCATCCCGTCCCGGATCCACTGGATGACCGCGCCACCCACAAAGACGGAGCCTTCCAGCGCATACTCCACCTCGCCGTCAAGACTGATGGCAATGGTGGTGACCAGACCGTTTTTGCTCTGGTAGATCTTGTTGCCGGTGTTCATCAACAGGAAACAGCCGGTGCCGTAGGTATTTTTCACGTCGCCGGGCTTAAAGCAGCCCTGCCCGAACAGTGCAGCCTGCTGGTCGCCCGCAATACCGGCCACCGGCACGTCCACGCCCTGAATGTTGGTGTAGCCGTACACCTCGCTGGAGTCCTTCACGCTGGGCAGGATGCAGCGGGGGATGTCCAGCGCCTTGAGCAGGGTGTCGTCCCAGTCCAGTGTGCGGATATTGTACAGCATGGTGCGGCTGGCGTTGGTGCGGTCGGTAACGTGCACCTTGCCGCCGGTCAGCTTCCAGACCAGCCATGTGTCCACCGTGCCGAACAAAAGCTCCCCGGCCTCGGCCTTTTCCCGCGCACCGGGGACGTTTTCCAGGATCCACTTGATCTTGGTGGCAGAGAAATAGGCGTCCGGCACAAGGCCGGTGTTTTCCCGGATATAGTCTGCCATGCCGGGGGTCCTGAGCAGCTCGTCCACAAGGGGCGCGGTGCGGCGGCACTGCCAGACGATGGCGTTATACACCGGACGTCCGGTGTTCTTGTCCCACAGGATGGTGGTCTCGCGCTGGTTGGTGATGCCAATGCCCGCAATGTCTCTGGGGTCTACGCCGCTTTGGGCGATCACCTCGTTCATCACGCCGTACTGGCTGGACCAGATCTCCATAGGGTTGTGCTCCACCCAGCCCTGATGGGGGTAGATCTGCTCAAATTCCCGCTGCTGCACGCAGACAATGTTCTGCTCGTTGTCAAACAGGATCGCCCGGCTGCTGGTAGTGCCCTGATCCAGTGAGAGGATATATTTGGTCTGGCTCATGATCTTCTCTCCTTGCTCTGAAGCTTGAGCGCAAAACAAAAAAGAGCGCACCAAACAAAGCTATCTGCTCTGTCTGTCGCTCTCCTGCTCTGCGCAAACATATTCTGTGCTTATTGTACACGCTCCGCAGGCAAAATACAAGCTTCTGCGCGATTTTTGGAGGTTCTGCACAAGGGGGCCGCCCCGCCGTTGAACACTCTGCCGAAAGAGTGCGCGGTGCAGCCGCTGCGGCTGTGAAAATGGGACACCGGAGCGTCCGCAGACGCTCCGGTGTCCCGAGTACCATTCAAAATCGTTCTATTACAACTGCTGTTTTGCCAGCACGTCAGAGGTAGGGGTCTGGAACACCGGGATGTCGGCATAGGGGTCAGCAGCGGTGTCGGCGGGCAGGCTCTTCATATACTCGTCCATGGCGACAGCCACCTTCTTGGCAACAGCCACAGCCTCCACTACGGTGCGTGCGCCCATGACGGCGTCGCCGCCGGCAAATACGCCCTCGCGGGTGGTGCGGCCGTCCTCGCTGACGCTCAGCAGACCCTTCTGGTTGGTCTCGATGCCGGTCGTGGTCTTGACGAGGTTGCTCTCAGAACCCTGACTGACCGACACGATGACGCCGGTGTGGGGGTAAAAAGTCTCGCTGCCCTCTACCTGCGTAAACTTGCCGTCCTCGCCCTTGACGGTGTCGCGGCAGATCAGGCCGTTTTCCCGGATCTCCACCGGTGCCTTGCAGAACCGGAAGCCCACGCCCTCCAGCTTGGCGTAGCTCACCTCGTACTCGGAAGCGCTGATGCAACTTTCGTCCCGGCGGGCGTAGCAGGTAACGTGGCGGGCACCGTTGCGGATGGCGGTGCGGGCGCAGTCCATGGCGGAGTTGCCCACGCCGATGACGGCCACGTCATCGCCCAGACGGAAGGCCTTGGAGTTGGCCAGATAATCGATGCCAAAGGCTACGTTGCCAAGGCTCTCGCCCTTGATGTGCATGGCGTTGGCCTTCCACAGACCGGCGCCGATGAACACGCTCTTGTAGCCGTCGCGGAACAAATCATCGATGGTAATGGTCTTGCCGATGGTGGTGTTGGGGCGCACCTTGATGCCCTTCAGTTCCAGATGACGATACTGGAAATCGTCCAGCACACTGTCAGGCAGGCGGTAGTTGGGGATGCCGTAGCGCATCACGCCGCCGATCTTATCCCGGGTGTCAAAGATGGTCACATCATAGCCCCAGCGTGCCAGCAGCACTGCGATGGTCAGGCCTGCCGGGCCGGAGCCCACCACAGCAGCCTTCATGCCGTTTTTCGGGGCAGGGCCTGCGGTCATCTTGTTGGCATAGGTGGTGGAGATATAGTCCTCGATGATGGAAAAGTGCACCGGGTCGTGGCTGGGCATCCGGTTGCGGATGCAGTGGCCCTCGCACTGCTTTTCGTGGTTGCACACCAGACTGCACACGGTGGTCAGGGGATTGTTTTCAAACAGCATCCGGCCTGCATCGTCCATCTGGTTTGCCTTGAGCAGACGGATGACCTCCGGGATGTTGGTATGGATGGGGCAGCCCTCCTGACACATCGGCTTTTTGCAGCCGAGGCAGCGGTTGGCTTCGTCCAGAACATGAAGTGCCATGGGTTCCTCCTTGTGTTTCCCCTGCGGGGACAGTCGTTTTTTACAGGTTCGTTGTATCCAACATTGCATTACTCTAATCATACACCCGAACTGCGCCGGATACAAGAGGGCGCAATATAAAATTTTTGGCGTTATTTTTTGTCAATTCGTCAAAAAGATAATTTTTTGACGATATATCCCGCCCATCGGCTCCGGTTTTGCCCGGCACAGCGCACCAAGGTCGCTGGCCCTGCTCTGGGCGGCAGCCATTTGGGCGCAGGTCTCGTTTTCCCGTGCCAGCCGCGCCAGCGAGTGGGACAGCGGCAGCGCCGTCTCCCCGGGCAGGGACAGCGCTTCCTTGCGTGCGCCCAGCAGGTGCAGGTAGGGTGGCAGTGCCGGGGTCTGGGCGGTGTAGCTCAGCGCCGCATCCATTGCCAGCCGCCGCATCCGCGCCCGGGGGTAACGCACGGTGGTCAGGGCATCCAGCAGGGCGGGCAGACTTGCGGTCTCCCGCACAGCATTTTCCAGCCGGTGCTCCAAGCCTTCGGATACCCCGCGCACCGCGGCAAAGGGGGCTTGCTCTGTGCAGGCTGCCCGCAGCAGTGCCAGCTCGCAGTGCCCCATGACTGCAAAATCTGTATACTTTCCGTCATATTCTGCCTGTTTATACAATTTCAGCGCCTTTTCCGGCACATAAGGTGCCAGTGCCGCCGCGCCGCCCTCCGCCCAGAGTGCCCGCAGGGCACTGGCGCTGGCAAAGGCTGCATGAGCACTTTCGGTCAGCGCCTGCCCGTGGTCTGCGCCCTGCCGGGGCAGGGCGATGGGCTGCATTTCTACATTTTGTTCTATAATAGCCTTACAATACTCTACGGCAAGATTGTTGTTGGGCTTGTCCAGCAGTGCGGCGATGTCTGACCCCGGGCACAGCGCCTGCACCGCCGCCTGCCGGGCGGCGGCAAAGCTGCGTGCCCCGGCGGCAAGCTGCTGCCTGAGTACGGTGCGGTATTCCTCGCTGCACAGCACCCGGGCAGCTTTTTGCAGTAGGGCGGTGTCCGGGTTCTCTGCCCCAAAGACCAGCGCATCGCACCCGGCAGCAGCCAGAATGCGCACCCCTGCCCGGGCAAAAGCCTCGGCACCGGCGCAGGCGCAGGGCGCGGGCAGGGCAAACACAAGGTCTGCTCCGCAGGCCAGCGCCGCCTGCACCCGCACCGCCTCCGGCAGCAGCGGCAGCGCCCCCCGCTGGGTAAGCCCGCAGCTCATGGCAACGGCCACCCGCTGCGCCCCCAGCGCCCGCGCCTGCGCCTGCTGCCATGCGTGGCCGTTGTGGAAGGGGTCGTACTCCGCAATGATGCCTGCAAACTTCATGGAACTGCTCCTTTTCGCCAAAAGATTGTTAAAATTATATCGGATATACAGAAAAATCCTGCCGTTTCTGGGATTTGTGGGCAGGATATACAAAAACCTTGTACACAAGTTTTACCGCTTTGCCCGGGTTGCGCCTTGAAAAGCCGCTACGCCTATTATATAATAAACATAGGAATCTGTAAAATTCTGTCCGCAGGTTTTTAGGCTGCGGACGGTACAAAAATTTTCAGGAGGCAACACAGATGAAGATTCTGGTTATTAACTGCGGTTCTTCTTCCCTGAAGTATCAGCTGATCGATATGAACGGCGAGAAGGTGCTGTGCAAAGGCCTGTGCGAGCGCATTGGCATGGAGAGCAGCATGATCACTCACGAGGCCAACGGCACCAAGGCTACCACCCCGGCGATCTTCCCCACCCACACCGAGGCTTTTGCCGAGGTCGTGAAGAAGATGACCACCGGTGCAGGCAAGTGCATCAATGACGTGAGCGAGATCGACGCCATCGGTCACCGCGTCGTGCATGGCGGCGAGAAGTTCAAGAGCAGCTGCCTGATCACCGATGAGGTCATCAACACGCTGCGTGAGCTGAGCCCGCTGGCTCCTCTGCACAATCCCGCCGGTATTCTGGGTATCGAGGCCGCCCGCAAGGTGTTCGGCAACATTCCCATGGTGGCTGTGTTCGACACCGCCTTCCACAGCACCATGCCGCCGAAGGCCTATATGTACGCTATCCCCTACGAGTACTACGAGAAGTACGGCGTGCGCCGCTACGGCTTCCACGGCACCAGCCACAAGTACGTTGCCCACAAGGCAGCCGAGTACCTGGAAGAGCCCATTGAGCGCCTGAAGCTGATCACCTGCCATCTGGGCAACGGCTCCTCCATTGCCGCAGTCGATCAGGGCAAGGTGGTGGATACCTCCATGGGCATGACCCCGCTGGCCGGCCTGATGATGGGCACCCGCTGCGGCGATCTGGACCCCTCTGTGGTCAACTACCTGAAGTACACCCTGAACATCACCGGCCACGAGCTGGACGAGATCCTGAACAAGAAGTCCGGTCTGCTGGGCATCTCCGGTGTTTCCAGCGATAAGCGTGACGTGGAAGAGGCTGCCGCGGCCGGCAACAAGCGCGCACAGCTGGCTTCCGATATGCTGAACTACCAGATCAAAAAGACCATCGGCAGCTACATTGCAGCTATGGGCGGCGTGGATGCCATCGTCTTTACCGGCGGCATCGGCGAGCACGATGCCATTGCCCGTGCAAAGATCTGCCACCACATGGATTGGCTGGGCATCCGCATCGACACCGAGAAGAACAAGCACCCTGTTGGCGATGTGTGCGAGATCACCGCTTGGGGCGCAAAGGTGCGCACGCTGGTCATTGCTACCGACGAGGAGCTGATGATCGCCCGCGACACCAAGGAAGTCATCGAGAAGTAAGCTTTTCCCAAAGGGCTTTGCAGGGGCTGCTGCACAGAGTGTGCGGCAGCCCCTTTTGTTTGTGTCAAAATGCGTTTGTCGCGGCCTGCGGCCGCGACAAACGCGAAATATAATAAATTTTCCTCTATTTATGGCCAGAGTACAAGCGAAGGCCATTTCCAATCGTCTGCGTCCAAAAGCGGCGCGCCGCTTTTCCATCTTCCGGCGGTGATTTTACCCAAATATATGCTGTCGGTTTGTGCTATGTGTACAAATAAAAGGGCGAACGGTTGTTTTTTGGTTGACAAATCTCAAAAATAACGGTACAATAGGAAAGTCCTCAATCCGAGGGCGTTTATCTATTCAAGCCCCTGGTAAGCTTACTGATCAGCGCGATGGTCCCAAAACCAAAGGTATGGTTACAATCCTTCCGTGGGCAAGAACTAACTAAAGAGGAGATACTACTATGTTTGAAGACAAGACTCTGGTCTGCAAGGACTGCGGTAAGGAATTTGTTTGGACTGCCGGTGAGCAGGAGTTCTACGCTTCTCGCGGCTTCGAGAACCAGCCCCAGCGCTGCAAGCCCTGCCGTGACGCCCGCAAGAACGGCGGCGCACGCAGCAACAGCGGCGAGCGTCAGATGTTCGACGCTGTCTGCGCAGCTTGCGGCAAGGCCTGCAAGGTTCCCTTCCAGCCCCGTGAGGACCGTCCGGTCTACTGCTCTGACTGCTTCGCTCGCATGAAGCAGAACTAAGCGCTGATTTTCATTTAAATCGGTAACAAATCCCCCCGCTGCCAGTCGGCAGCGGGGGGATTTTTGCGTTTCTCTTCAGGTATTCTTACGCTGATTTGCGCCCGAGAGCAGCAGCACCGCGCGGCATAGCCGCAGCTTGAGCAGCAACAGCTTTACCTGGTCGTTCCGGCTCTGCATGGCGTGCAGTGGGGTGCTGCGCACTGCTGTGTGCACGCGGGGCTTTTGCAGGGTGCTGCGCAGCCATGCGGTCTGCTCTGCAAGGGAAAGCGGACTGCTGCCAAGGTTCTTGACACCCATCATCAGGTCGCGGATCGTGCAGTAGCTCGCCTTTGCGCGGTGCATGGGGCTGTCCTGTAAGCCCCACGCGGCAACGGTGTCCCACACTGCATCGCTGAGATAAAAGTTATCCTCCAGACGCTCCGGGTGGTAGCTGTTGGACAGACTGCCCCGCCGGGCAGCGGTGTAGTGGTACAGCGGCTTTTCCAGCACCACCAGACAGCCGGGATTTTGACGATAAAAGGCTACAAAGAACAGCCCGTCCTCCCCCAGCTGATGGCAGGAGAAACGCAGCCGATGCTGCTCCAGAAACGCCCGGCGGAACAGCTTATTGGTGACCAGATACGAGGACGCCGTCTCGTCGAAATGTTCCTTGAAGGGCGCGCCCCGGTACACGCCGGAGAGGGTGCTGCCGCTGGTCTGCGTGTGCAGCAGCCGGTCGTTTTCATCATAGCTGTCCAGATACAGCCCAAACTCCACGCAGTCCGCATCAGCATTCCGGGCGGCATGATACAGCACTTCTGCCGCATCCGGCTCTACCCAGTCATCCGGGTCCAGAAAGAAGATATACTCGCCCCGGGCTGCATCCAGACCCGCGTTGCGGGCAGTGGCTACGCCGCCGTTGGGCTGGTCGATGAAGCGAAAGCGCGCATCCTCGGCAACAGCCTGTGCACACAGCGCGGCGCTGCCGTCCTTAGAGCCATCGTTGATGAGAATGGCCTCGAAGTCGGTCAAAGTCTGCGCCCGCAGTGAGCGCAGCGCCCGGGGCAGCAGGCGCTCCATATTATAAACAGGCACTATAAACGAGATACAGGGCATTGTTTTCACTCCTTGCCGTCACACTTCCTTCATCAGAATATGGATGCGGTCCCGCATCTCCTGCCGACTGTCCGGCATCCACACCTTGGGTTCCGGGGGCTTTTTGCGCTCCATGGCGTAGGCAAGCGTCACCAGACGCAGCGCCATCGTGCTCCAGAAATAAAAGGCGGTATTATCGGTCAGGTAGGTCACCGTCATATAGCCTAGCTCGGACAGATACAGCAACGTGGTCTCTTGGTCTGCATAGCGCTGCCAGAACAGCGGAGTCAGAACATACTGGATGCTGGACCAGAGCAGAAAACCCGGAAAGCCTACCTCTACAAAGACCTTCAGGATGTCGTTGTGGAAGGGGTAAGGCTGGTTGATGAGCCCGTCATTATACCACTGGGCGATGATGGTGTCCACATATTCAAAACCGCGGCCGATATAGGTGATAGAAAATTCATAGTAGGGATTCGCCATGCTCCACAGGTAGTCCCGACCCATCATGTCAATGCCAAAACTGTTCAGCAACCTTGAAATAACACCGTAGCGCACACAGTAGAGGAATGCCAGAAAAAACAGGATACAGCAGACGCCCACTGCCGGGTAAAACCAGCCGGGGACTTTGCGCTTGCGGAGAAGCAGAGCAATCAGGACGAACAGAACCACCGCCGGGATGGCGATGCGCTTCATGCCGACCAGAAAAAACCAGCAGCAGAGCAGCAGATACAGCCAGCGCTTGCGCTTTTCCTGCCGGGTAGTACGAGGAGCAAAAACGGCGTAGTACAAGATCATCTGCCCGAACACAAAGGTCAGGTCGTGAATCTCCAGCTGCAGCGCATAGCCATCCGCATCACCGAAGGTGATCAGACAGGTAATGAGAGACTGGATGCTGGCTGCAAAACCGTAGCCAGGAATGCTCAGCAGCATGATGGCCGTGTTGGCAATGCAGATGCTGATGGTAAACAGCTCGATGGCTTTTTCCCGGAACAGATAGACCAGCGCCACGGCAGTGAGGATGGCAATACTCTGGAACACGATCTTGGAGCAGCTTCGGATCATGGAAGACACTGCGGCAAAGCTTTCGATCCAGATGACCATCGACCAGAAAAACAGCGCCGCCATCAGGGACATATAAAGCAGGGTAGGCTTCCATAACTCCCGGAGACGCTTTTCGTCCGGGTAAAACAGGGTGTACAGCATTGCCAGCCCGATCACCCCCAGAGAGATGGCTTTGGGAAGGCCGCCCACTGCGCTGTTGATTGGTTTCCACTCTCCCAGCCCGGCACCGGCCAAAAAGACCACGCAACCGATGGTCAGCAGTTTTTGCCACAGCGGGCTGTCCTTATAAAACAAAGAGGCCGGAGTTTTCCGGCTGTAATCCTTTTTGGTCAGGATCTGATCCAATGTGCGCATGAAAAGGGCTCTCCTTTTATTGTGGGTGTTCCCGCAGCCGCCGGGGGGTTACGCCTGCCCTCCCAGTTGCAGGTACTGCTGCTGCAAGCGGGCGGCGGCGATGTTGATATCGTAGCCCGCCTGTCGGATCAGTTCTGCACCAGCAGAGCGGTCACAGAGCTGGTGGAGCATCCGCTGCAAGCCTGCTGCCCAGTCTGCATTGCTGGCGGAAAGCGGGATCTGGATGGCATGGGAAGAAAGCAGCACCTCCGCCGGCACTGCGTCCGAAAATACGCACCCCAGCCCAGCGGCTTGTGCCTCGATCCCCACCACCGGCAGACCCTCAAAGCGGGAGGGCATGACGAAGAGATCCATCATCTGGTACCAGTCGGCCACATTGCTTTGCAACCCGGCAAACAGGATATGGTCTGTGATGCCCAGTTCCTGCGCCTGTGCGCGGACAGCCTGCTCCAGCCTGCCGGTACCAATGAGCACCAGCATCGCCCGGGGCTCCAGCTGCAAAAAGGCGGCAAAGATCTCCAATAGACGCTCGTGGTTCTTGCGGACATCAAAGCGGCCTACATGACCCAGCACCACCCGGTCCTCCAGCCCGTAGCGCGCCCGCATTTCGGCGCGGACGGCGGGGGAGAAGCGGAAGCTCTCCGGCTCGATGGCGTTGGGAATGACCTGTCCCCGGCGCTCCCAGTCCGCTTTGCCAAAGTAGTAGATGCCCGCATCCCGGCCGCAGGCCCACAGGTGGGTGGCGGCGCCGGGCAGCAGCTGCTTACAGAACATCTTCAGCGGCCACTTGTAGTCCCGGACGATCCAGATATTATGGGCGTGGGCAATGCGCACTTGCAACCCGGCCTTCTCCGCACCCTTCAGGGCATAAAGCCCCATCGCCTCGTTGTGGGCGTGCATGATGCGGATGCGGGGGTCTGCGGCCACGGTCTGCTGCACAAAGCGCAGATACGCCGGGTAGTGCAGCGGGTTTAATCCCGGACTCTGGTAGATATGTCCGCCCAGACGGCGGATCTCGTCGTCGTAATCGCCGGTTTTTTGCTTGTTGACGATAAAATCAAACTGGACCTTTTCGCGGTCGATATGCCGGTAGTAGTTCATCAGCATGGTCTCGATCCCGCCGCGGTCCATATTGCTGACCGAATGCAGCACTCGTATCATGGGTACTCCTTACATTATAACAACTGAAATCTTCTGCCGTAGCGGCACCACAGCCCAAAGTCCTGCTGCCGCAGCGCCCGGGCACCCCAGCGGGCACGGCGGGGCAGTGCGCCCTCTTGCGGCAGCGCCTTTGCGTACAAAGCACAGCACAGCCGGAAAACAGCCTGCTGCGTTTCCGGCGGCAGGCCGGATACGGTGGCATAGCAGAAAGCCGAAAGCTGCAGCGTCAGGGTGCAGCGGTACAGCGCATCGTGGGGCAGGCCCAGCGCAGCATCCTGCACTGCCAGCTGCTCCATGATCCAGTAGCTCTGCACGGCGGCAGGGTGGTGCTGACTTGTGGCGGTAAGCCCCTTGGGGTTTTTGCGCCACAGATAGACCATCTCCGGCACAGAGGCCACAGTCTTTGCCAGCCGGAATACCAGAAAATGGATGATGGCATCCTCAAAGCAGGTATAGTAAGCCGGAAAGCGCACCTGTGCAAACAGTTCCCGCCGGTACACCTTGCCCCATGGCATCCCGGGCAGCTCGAACCGCTCCGGCGCAGCGGCACCGGTGTAGACTGCCGCCGGGTAGCGCTGCACCGGGCCGTGGGTGCCGTCGGTGTACAGGTACTGCCAGCCGCCCTGCACCACATCGGCGTCAAGGCGCTGTGCGGCCTCCAGCAGGGTGCGGATGGCACCGGGCAATAACAGATCGTCGCTGTCCACGAACATCAGCCAGCGGCCCACGGCGTGGCGCAGTCCCTCGTTGCGGGCGGCGGCGGCGCTGCGGGGCGCACTGCAATTGCACAGCAACACCCTGGGCAGTGCCCGGTAGCGTTCCAGCACGGCGGCTGTGCCGTCGGTGGAATCGCTGTCCACCACGATCAGCTGCACGGTGCAGCTGGTCTCCTGCTGCAAAATGCTGTCCAGACAGGGGCCGATGGTAGCTTCGCCGTTGTACACCGGCACAATGACCGAAAGGGTCACCGCCGGGTCCTGCGGCGGCAGCAGCGGGCAGGTCTCTTCTGCTGCAGGTTTCGGGCACAGGGCTGCCAGCGCGGCGCGGTCGGCCTGTGTGCTGTCCGGCAGCGGGGCACCGCCCCGGTGCAGCAGATGGTACAGCCCAAGGTCTGCATGGCCGCAGGCTGCGCCGCACACGGCGGCAGCGCCCGCCAGCAGACGGCTACGGGTGCGGCAGTGGATCAGCTGATAAGCGCGTCGGTTCTGGATCATGCTTCACCACGCTCCGTTCCGGCAAGGACAGCGCCGCCCTCTCCTGCGATCAGGGACATCTTTTTCTGTGCGCAGCGCACAAGGTCGCGCACATGGTAGAGCTCCTCCTCCGAGGTGGTGGCCCATGCGGCGGTGAACAGGATGGGGTACTCCGGGTTGAGCTTATTGTACTCGTCCACCTGACTTTGCAGAATGCGGATCATGACCTCTGCCTTCCGGGTGCTGCATTCATCAAAGAAGGCAAGGAACTTGCCCGCACCGTTGTAGCCCACGGTGCCGTCGGTATCGCCCATCAGCTGCAAAAGACCGGAAAAATCCTTCAGGATGCCGTCACCCACATGGTAGCCGAAGCGGCGGCTCATCTCGGTCAGGTTGTCCAGCTGCAAAGCAAAGCAGGTATAGTCCTCCGGCAGGATGCGGTCGGCCATGCCGGTAATATACACGTTGAGCTTTTCGCGGTTGGGCAGACCGGTCTTTTTGTCCACATACAGCAGATAATCCACCGCATCCGAGATGCGGCCCAGCAGAATTGCACCGCAGCAGCCGATGACAAAGAACAGCACCAGCGCCAGCATCAGATACAGCTTGACATTGATGGCGGCAGCCACCTGCACCGAGCTGATCATCTTCAGATAATCCGCGCTGATGTACAGGTTTAGCTCCTTGCTGCTGGTATTGATGATCTCGTAGTAGCTTTTCAGCTGCGCCTCGTAGTCGTTGATCATGCTTTCCATCTTGGCGTGCTGCTCGCCTGTACCGCCAAAATCCACGTTGCGGAAGCTTTGCAGGATCTCCTCCTGAAACTGCCGGTCGATCTGGCTGGATGCGACCTGCTGTTCCAGCGATACCAGTTTCAGCACCAGACCGTCGTAGGTGGTCTGTGCCTTATCGCCAGCACCTTCCAGCTCGATGTTATTCAGGATATAGTCCGAGGACACCACCTCGCCCCGGTCAGTAAAGTAGTTTTGCAGCAGATCGGCGTTCTTGTACACATACTGGTCGGTCAGGCTCCACAGACTGTCCCGCTGCTCGGTGGTGATCTGTTCGTTCTGCTTTGCAGTTTCGATGGTGTTGGCCAGATACTCCTGCAGCACCGTGCCGTCCCGCACCTGCGGGCCGTTGAGCACATAGGCGTACAGCGCCGGGATGGTGTATTTTTTGAAGTCGGAATAGATATCGCACAGGTCTGCATAGGTGTAGCCGGTGCGGGAGGAGCGAAAATTCGGGTAGTGCTCCCGCTTGCTCAGCAGATAGTCCTGCATCTCGTTGGTATCGTTTTCCAGAATGCGGATGCACTCGTAGTAATCGTAGCCGTTGTCCAGCAGACCGGACGAGGGGTTGAGCGAGAGTTTCTGTTCCACATATTTTTCCGTATAATAGGTGCAGTAGCTCTGGATGATGGCATCCAGCATATTGCGGGCATAACCCGCGCCCTGCTCTCCATCCACCACAAGGCTCACCTTGTAGGTATCCGGGAAATAGGTCACCTCTTCGCCCTTTTGCAGCAGGGCGTCGTTGATGGTCTCCTGATCTTCCGAGATTACCGGGGTCACCGAGATGTTGGAACGGATGGTGCTCAGCCGCCCGGAAGCACCCAGTGCATCCATGGCCTGCGAGATGACGGTGGAGGAGTAGATCTCGTTGACGTCCAGTTCGCTGCCGTCCGGGGTGTAGCCGTCAGAGATGCCGTCGTTGGTATAGCGGATAATGACCGATGCAGTGTACTTCTGCCGACCGTCCGCATACAGGTAGATGGCGGCGGCACCTGCCAGCGACACCAGAAAGATCAGCAGGCTGAAACGCTTCAGATAGCGCAGGATCTCAAACTTTTTCATCTGCGGTGCCTTGCCTTTCTGCGTTTGCGTTCGTGGAGCAGCCATGCGCTGCCCAGCATCACGGCAACGGACTCCATCAGGGTCTTTTTCAGGCTCAGGCGCTGCAGGAAGGAGGCCGAACCGTAGGTAAAGGTAATATAGTTCTGGGATTTGTACTTGATATACGCCTTGTCCAGTACAAACAGCTGCTCCGAGATCTCGTTGATGGCGGTCTCCAGCTTGTTCACCATGGCCTGCGCCTCGGCCAGACGCGGCTGGCCGGCATCCAGCTCCCGGATCTTCTGGATCACATAATTCGTGCTCACGATCTCGGACTGGTAGTCGGTGGCATCGGCCAGAGAAGCGTCTGCCGCCCGCGCCAGCGCATCCATGGCGGTCTTGGTGCGGGACATATAGTACTCGCTTGCTTCATCCACGGTGGGGATCATCATGATGGAGGTCATGGATTTTTCGTAGATGGAAATGCCCTTTTTGTCCGCGTCATAGTAAGCCTGCTGGGTGCGCATGTCAATATCGTCGATCTTGTTCTTGTATTCCAGAATGCTGGTCAGCATGGCCGGGTCGCGGGCAACGCCGCCCTCGATGACAAAGGCCATGGCGTTGGGCAGGTCGTAATCCACCAGATTGTTGATCATTTTGCCCAGTGTGGTAAAGTTGTTGGTGGAAGGGTCGGGATTTGCCTCGTCCGTAAAGCTTTTGTTTTCCCCCAGACGGGCGTTCAGATAGCGGTTCAGCGCAGCGGCGCGCACCTCCAGCTCGTTCAGTCGCAGGTAAGGCTCGCACGCGGTGGTCACTTCCAGCTTTTCCTTGAGGATGCTCTGGTTATCGCAGTAGTTGCTCAGAAAGATCTCCCGGTAGGATTCGCACACGCTCTGCAAAAGATCTGTGGGTTTACGGTTGCCCAGGTTCAGCTTGCGGGTGTTGATGGAGAGATAGTAGTTGGTGCTGATATACTCGCTGCCGTTGGCGCTGCCGGTGCCGTCCGGGCTCAGGTAAAGGCACTCTGCCAGCTGGGAGGCAGTCAGGCTGTCCTGCAAGCCCACCCGCCGGATGGCGCGCTCCATCACCTCGTCCGACACGATCTCGTAGGCGTTGAAGCGGGTCTTGTTGGGGTTCATGCCAAGCGCCGCCTCGGAGTAATTGAAGGAGATGCTGGCAGTGGCGCTGTCCGCACTTTTGAAATAGTGAACCAGCCCGAACAGACAGCACAAGGTCAGCAGGCAGAGAAACAGGCGGTATTTATTTGTCCAGATATGACGCAGCGCCTGTTTGATTTTTTCTTTGATGTCATCCATGGCATTCTACCCTTTTGCAGCGGCCTGCACGCGCAGCGCAGGCCGCTTAGTCGATGTCAATGACCGAAAGCTCCGGCACATTGTTGATGCGGGGCGCCCAGCTGGAATCGCCCAGTCCCCGGCTTACAATGAGGGTGGCGTTGTTGGCAAGCGTATAGCTGCCTCCGGCATAGTCGGGCAGAAAGCCCTCCTCGGCGGTATAAAGCGGACCGATCTTCGGCAGCCGCACGATGCCGCCGTGGGTGTGCCCGGCCAGTCCCAGCTCAAAGGAATAGTTTTCCAGATGCTCGGGAAAGTAGGTGGGAACGTGTGCCAGACAGATGCGCAGGTCGTAGTCTGTCTGCGGCTCCACGCTGTCCATAAAGGTGCTGGCACCGTAGTTAGAAAAATCCGCCGGGCTGCCCTCCACGCCCAGAATGCTGATAACATTGTCGTGGATGGTATAGCGCGCCTCCTGATTGCGCAGGACGGTCACCCCGGCGGCGGTGAACTTTTCCACCAGTTCCCGGTCGTTGTCCAGAAAATACAGCTCGTCCTCGTGGTTGCCCAGCACTCCGCATACCGGGGCAATCTCGCTCAGCTGACGGAACAGGGAAAGCATATTATCATAGTCGGTGCCTTCGCCGTAGGTCACAAAGTCGCCGCCCAGCAGGATCAGATCCGGGGTAAGGCTGCGGACATCCTGCACCAGCTCACAGTTATCTGCTCCGTATTCCCGCAGATGCAGGTCGGTCAGAAAAACGACCCGGCAGCTCTGGGTCAGCTTGCGGGAATGGATCTGATAGAACTCTGCCGTATAGTGGGTGCGGTTATAGCAGATATTCTGCCACAGCGCCCCGCCCAGCAGGGCGAGCAGGGCAACAAGAACCAGCAGCGTCAGCAGCACCTGCTTCCAGGGGGGCGTTGCCCTCTGTGCGCCGCCACTGTGTGTATGTCTGCTGTTTTGCGCTGCGCCTTTTCCGTGTTTTGCTTTGATAAAGGCCACATCCTTTCTGCCGGGGAACGTTGCATAGAGAAGGGCGCAGCACAAGGCCGCAGCCCATCTCTCCAAAAACGGATACAAAAACTGATATATAAATAAATTATAACATATTTAGTAGGAAAAGCAAAGAGTGCATCTCTGCCATGGGCGGATTTCACATTTGGGAGTTCCCATCAAAAAAGGGATGCCGCGCACGCAGCATCCCTTTTGTATATTTGCAGATCAATCGTCGTCGCTGTCCAGCTTGAGCACGGCGGTAAAGGCCTCGCTGGGCAGGGAAACGCTGCCCAGCTGACGCATCTTCTTTTTGCCTTCCTTCTGCTTTTCCAGCAGCTTCTTTTTACGGGAGATATCGCCGCCGTAGCACTTGGCCAGCACATCCTTGCGCATGGCCTTGACCGTCTCGCGGGCAATGATCTTGCCGCCGATGGCTGCCTGCACCGGGATCTCGAACAGGTTGCGCGGGATGTTGTCCCGCAGCTTTTCGCAGATGCGGCGTCCCTTGGCGTAGGCGTTGTCCCGGAACACGATCATGGACAAGGCGTCCACGGGGTCGCCGTTGAGCAAAAAGTCCAGCTTGACCAGATCACTCTCGCGGTACTCCTTGAACTCGTAGTCGTAGCTGGCGTAGCCCCGGCTGCGGCTCTTGATGGCGTCAAAGAAGTCGTATACGATCTCGCCCAGCGGCAAAGCATAGTGCAGGTCCACCCGCACATCGTCCAGATACTTCATATCGATCAGCACGCCGCGCTTGCTCTGGCAAAGATCCATCAGGCCGCCCACATAGTCGTTGGGGGTGTACAGATGCACATCCACAAAGGGCTCCTCCTGCTTGACGATGTTGCTGGGGTCCGGGTAGCTGGAGGGGTTGTCGATCATCTCCACAGTGCCGTCGGTCAAGGTCAGGCGGTAGCGCACGCTGGGGGTGGTGGTGATGATGTCCAGATCGAACTCCCGCTCCAATCGCTCGGTGATGATCTCCATGTGCAGCAGACCCAGGAAGCCGCAGCGGAAGCCGAAGCCCAGCGCGGCGCTGGTCTCCAGTTCAAAGGTCAGGGAGGCGTCGTTCAGCTGCAATTTTTCCAGCGCGTCCTTCAGGTCGGGGTACTTGGCACCGTCGGCAGGGTAGATGCCGCAGAACACCATGGGCTTGACCTGACGGTAGCCGGGCAGCGCTTCTGCGGTGGGGCGCTCTGCCAGCGTGACAGTATCGCCTACGCGGGTGTCCTGCACCGTCTTGATGCTGGCGGTCAGGTAGCCTACCTCACCGGCCTGCAGCTGGGCGCAGGGGGTCAGGGAGGTGGCACCCATGTGACCCACCTCCACCAGCGTGAACTCTGCGCCGGTAGCCATCATGCGGATGGTGTCGCCGGGCTTCACCGTGCCCTCGAACACGCGGATGTAAACGATGACGCCCTTGTAGCTGTCATAGATGCTGTCGAAGATCAGCGCCTTTAAAGGTGCGTCCGGGTCACCGGTGGGGGCGGGGATATCGCTGACCACACGCTCCAGCACCTGATCGACGTTCAGGCCAGTCTTGGCGGAGACGCGGGGCGCGTCCATGCAGGGCAGGCCGATCACGTCCTCCACCTCCTGCGCCACCTCGTCCGGGTGGGCGCTGGGCAGGTCGATCTTGTTCAGGATGGGCACCAGTTCCAGATCGTGCTCCAGTGCCATATAGGTGTTTGCCAGCGTCTGCGCCTCCACGCCCTGCGTGGCGTCCACCACCAGAATGGCGCCCTCGCAGGCGGCCAGACTGCGGCTGACCTCGTAGGCAAAGTCCACATGACCCGGGGTGTCGATCAGGTTGAACTCGTAGGTCTTGCCGTCCTTTGCAGTATAGTTCATGGTCACGGCACGCGCCTTGATGGTAATGCCGCGCTCGCGCTCGATATCCATGTTGTCCAGGATCTGATCCTCCATGGTGCGCTCGTCCACGCTCTTGGTCAGCTCCAGAATGCGGTCGGACAGGGTGGATTTGCCGTGGTCGATATGTGCAATGATGCAGAAGTTGCGGATGTTGTCTCTTGCCATGTAGTTCCTCCGGGCAGCTTTATGCTTCTAAGATCCAGTCCTCCACGGCCACGATCTGTCCGTGGTCGCGGTAGACGCGGGGCACGCGGCGGGAAACGCCGCACAGCACTTCATAGGGGATGGTGTCGGTCTTGCGGGCAATGGTCTCTGCGGTGTCGCTTACGGTTCCGCCCCACAGGATGGCTTCATCGTCCTCGCGCACTTCCGGTACATCGGTCACGTCCACCATCATCTGATCCATGCACACCCGCCCCAGTACCGGGCAGGCTTTGCCGTGGATCTCCACCACGCCTTTGCCGCAGCTCAAAAGCCGGGGGTAGCCGTCGGCATAGCCGGTGCAAAGGGTGGCCACCTTGGTGGGCTTTTCGGCGGTAAAGCGGCGGCCGTAGCTGGCGCACTGGCCGGGCTGCATCTCTTTGATCATGCTCACCACGGTCTTAAGGGTCATTACCGGCTTAAAGCGCCCAAAGCGCACCTCGTCGCTGGGGTCGTAGCCGTACAGGATGATGCCGGGGCGCGCCATGCAGCGCTCCCGGGGCAGTCCCTCCGGCCAGTCCGGGTGCAGCATGACCCCGGCAGAGTTATCACAGTGCACAAGGGCAGGCTCCCGCCCGGCGGCCTTCAGTGCGTGGAAGGCTTTCACGAACAGTGCGTGCTGCTCGGCAGTATAGGCCACATTCTCCGGGGCAGTATCATCGGCCACGGAAAAATGCTGGAACAGGCCGGTCATTTCCAGCCCGGGCAGCGCACAGGCCTCCAGCATCTCCCGGATGGCGGCGTCAAAATCGGTGCGCAGGGCAAAGCCGATGCGCCCCATACCGGTGTCGGCCTTGAGGTGGATGTGTACCCTGCCGCCTGCCGCCACGGCGGCTTCGCTCAGGGCGCGTGCCTGCGCAAGGGAGTAGCAGGCCACAGTGATGTCGTTCTGAATCAGGGCGGCGGCGTAGGCGGGCTGCACATGCCCCAGAATGAGGATGGGCAAAGTCTGCCCCGCCTTGCGCAGCTGCACAGCTTCGGTCAGACAGCTGACCGCCAGCCATGCGGCACCCTCCTCGGCGAACACCCGGGCGCACTGTACCGCGCCGTGGCCGTAGCTGTCGGCCTTGACCACTGCGCACAGGGGCAGCGCCCCTGCCCGGGCCTTTACCTCCCGGAAATTATACCGAAGGGCCTCGAGGTCGATCTCGGCCCAGACGTGTTTTTCAAACGGTTGTTTCTGCATGATCTGTTTCCTTTTTTGGTACGATAAAGCTGCCCCGGCCCGTGTGGACGGGACGCCAGCCGTCAATGCCGCTCTCCTGCAAAGCATGGAGGGTCTTTTGGCGGAAGGCGTGGTCGGTACGGCAGCGCTCCTGCACAAATTCCTTGGTCTGTTCCCGCACGGTAACGCCGTCGGCGGGGCAACGGCTCTTCACGATGGGCAAGCCCGCCTCCCGCACGGCGCACTGCACCTCGTACTCGGTTGCCAGCAGCATGGGACGGATGAGGGTGAGATCCCGCTGGGAGAGGTAGGTCACCGGCGAGAAGCAGCCGATGCGTCCCTCCCGCCAGAGGTTCATATAAAAGGTCTCCACGGCATCGTCCAGATGATGCCCCAGCGCCACCTTGTTGCAGCCCAGTTCCTGCGCGGCGGTGTGCAGCGCCCCCCGCCGCAGCTTGGCGCACAGGGCGCAGGGGTTCTTTTCCTTGCGGTACTCGAACACCACCGGGCCGATCTCGGTGCGGCGCACCTCGTAGGGGATGCCGTGCTGCCGGAACAGCTCTGCCAGCGCGGAGTAGTCCATGGGCTGATGGTCGAACTGCGGGTCCAGCGTGACCGCCACCACCTCGTAATCGAAGCCGATATACTTGCGCAGCATGGAAAGGCCAATGGTCAGCGCCACGCTGTCCTTGCCGCCGGAAACGCCCACCATCACCCGGTCGCCGGGGGCGATCATTTCATAGTCCTGTACGGCCTTGCGCATTAAACCGCAGAGCCGCTGCATTGCACGAAGATCACTCATGACAGGCTCACGCTTTCTACCAGATTGACCACATCGCTGATGGACGCCAGCTTGGTCAGCGCCGAGACATAGACCACATCGCCGCTGTCATAGGTGATGGTGGCCAGCACGGCGTAGTAGGTGCGGATATCGCAGCGCACCGCTTCCACCGCTGCGCCCTCCACGGTCAGGTTGACCTTGCGGGGCTTGATGACGCCGTAGGCCTGCTTGAGGTCTGCTTCCGAGTCCTCGATAAAGCTTTCGTAGCTGTCGGCGGTGCCGCGCTGCAACAGCACGGCCTGATAGTCCTCGCTGTCTGCCGTGTCGGCGGTGGCAAGCTCCAGCACGGTGCCGAGGGTTGCGTCCTCGGTCATGCGGCACACGCTCCACACGCTGCTGTCGTAGTAGACAGAGATGCCATTCGTGCCGGTATAGTGGGTGTCAGGTGTCGCGGGGGTCTGCCGGTTCACCAGCAGGGTGAGCACCATGTAGGCTGCGATGCCCAGACAGATGAAAATGGCCATCGCCGTCAGCAGCTTGGAGCTGCGACGCTGCGCCGAAGAAGTGCGGTCGATCTCATTTGGCATGGATGTATTCTCCTTGTGTTGGCAAGGGCGGCGGTGCACCGCCCATATCCTTTATAGTATACCACAACCGCAGCGGGATTTGTAGCGGGCAAATGGCAAAAATATGCCGGGGCGGGCAAAAAACTTTTGCAAAAATCGAAATTCAGAAATCAAGAGGATTTGAGAGAAAACAAGCGATTTTGAGAGTTTCAAAAATTTCCGCCGAAAAAATCCAAAAATCATGTTGACAGGCGCGTTTTTGTGTTGTATACTGACACTCGCGCCCCAAAAGGGCGCCTGAAACGTACAAAAAGCTTATCAGGAGGAAATAGATATGAGCACTACTCTCGTAAAGCCCGCTGAAGTCGAGCGTAAGTGGTACCTGCTCGACGCTACCGGCAAGAGCCTGGGCCACGTCGCTGCTGAGGCCGCTGTTCTGCTGCGCGGCAAGCAGAAGGTCGATTACACCCCCAACGTGGACTGCGGCGATTTCGTGGTTGTCATCAACTGCGACAAGGCTGTTCTGACCGGCAAGAAGGCCGAGCAGAAGTTCCACATCACCCACAGCAAGTACATCGGCGGCCTGAAGAAGGTCCAGTACAGCAAGCTGATGGCTGAGAACAGCGATCTGGCTATGACCTACGCTATCAAGGGCATGATCCCTTCCAACACCATCGGTGATAAGGCTCTGACCCGCCTGCACTGCTACCAGGGTGCCGAGCACGCTCACGCTGCTCAGAAGCCCGAGAAGATCGAGTTCTAAGAAGGAGGCAATCGAATATGTACGAAACCAAACCTTATTTCTACGGCACTGGTCGTCGTAAGGATTCCGTTGCCCGCGTTCGCGTTTACACCGGCACCGGTAAGATCACCATCAACGATCGTGATATCGACAACTACTTCGGTCTGGAGACCCTGAAGCTGATCGTCCGTTCTCCGCTGGTCCTGCTGGGCCTGGAGGGCAAGTATGACGTCGTCGTCCGCGTTTCCGGCGGCGGTGTTTCCGGTCAGGCTGGCGCTATCCGTCACGGCCTGAGCCGCGCCCTGCTGCAGCAGAGCGACGAGAACCGTCCTGTGCTGAAGAAGGCTGGCTTCCTGACCCGCGATCCTCGTATGAAGGAGCGTAAGAAGTACGGTCTGAAGGCTGCACGTCGTGCTCCCCAGTTCTCCAAGCGCTGATTATATTTCAGACGCAACTTTACGGCTCTGCTTCGGCAGAGCCGTTTTTTGTTGCCCCTTTCCCGGAGAACTGGGGAGCACGACTGCGCATCTCCGGCGGTTGCCCCGCAAGGGGCGAGCCGGAGGCACTTACAAAACTTTGCTCAAGCATCGCGTGCAGGGCGCAGCCCTGCCAGCGATGCTCCCCAGTTCTCCAAGCGCTGATTATATTTCAGATGCAACTTTACGGCTCTGCTTCGGCAGAGCCGTTTTTTGTTGCCCCTTTCCCGGAGAACAGGGGAGCACGACTGCGCATCTCCGGCGGTTGCCCCGCAAGGGGCGAGCCGGAGGCACTTACAAAACTTTGCTCAAGCATCGCGTGCAGGGCGCAGCCCTGCCAGCGATGCTCCCCAGTTCTCCAAGCGCTGATTATATTTCAGATGCAACTTTACGGCTCTGCTTCGGCAGAGCCGTTTTTTGCTGCCCCCTTTTCCGGAGAACAGGGGAGCACGACTGCGCATCTCCGGCGGTTGCCCCGCAAGGGGCGAGCCGGAGGCACTTACAAAACTTTGCTCAAGCATCGCGTGCAGGGCGCAGCCCTGCCAGCGATGCTCCCCAGTTCTCCAAGCGCTGATTATATTTCAGATGCAACTTTACGGCTCTGCTTCGGCAGAGCCGTTTTTTGTTGCCCCTTTCCCGGAGAAC
>CDZL01012665.1_pt1 | contig 28418 bp, 20 predicted proteins | sample 557581 | NCBI WGS metagenome assembly CDZL01 (sample SAMEA3182063, study PRJEB8094) | gut metagenome | biome: human; feature: gut; material: Stool; isolation source: human stools | place: Canada | collected 2013-01-29 | reverse complement strand
GAAGGACATGGCAGGAATGAGTCGAGAATCTGCTATTGCTGCAACGATCCTGGTTTTCTGGGAGCAGATATTAGAAAGAAGTGGAAAAATATACAGTCTTTCGGATATATAGAGAATACCAGAAATACAAACAAAGGCACTACAGTGGAAAAAAGATGTTTTATATCTTCCTTGGAACCTGATGCGCAGAAGATACTTAAAAATAGTAGAGAACACTGGGAAATTGAGAATAATCTACATTGGCAGCTAGATGTCAATTTCCATGAAGATAATACCAGAAGAAGAAATATATCAGCATTAAACTTCTCCGTACTGGCGAAAATTGCATTGGTTACATTAAGAAACAACAAAAGAGAGATACCAATCAATAGAAAAAGATTAATAGCAGGGTGGGATAATGAATTCTTATGGGAACTTATTTTACATGATTTATAATGCGTTTTCCCTGCGGTACCCTCACACAACTATACCGGCACCTTACCGGAACTTTATCAATGCTTCGGCATTAGTTTACCTACTGCTTGCTATCAGTTTGCTTATACCTAAGACTGCTTCGTTCATAATCCAACGTGCCTGACCTATACTTCAGTACGATCAGATTCCTCCACCCCACCATGCAAACGCTCCATCTGATAAGCGATACGCTCCGTCCCATTCTTTACATAAATGATACCGCAACGTTGAAAGCCATACTTCGTCAGTATATGTTGCATGACCTTATTATCCCGGTGAGTATCTACCCGGACATTAGGCCAACGTTCGAAACACCAGTCCAGACAAGCTTCCGACACCCCTTTCTGCTTTCCGTTCGTTGCCAACCGGTGAATCACTCCATAAGGTTCGTCATTGAGCCATGCACCTTCATAAATCTGTTGATAAGTAGGATCTTCTCCCAAGATGAAACAAAAAGTTCCCAGAATTTCTCCTTGTTCATCTATGCAGGCAAAGCTATGACTCTCTTCAATTTCCCGACGAATCAATGCTTCCGACGGATAGCCGTCAATCCATTGGGTCGTGTTCCCTGTTGCACGCATAAAGGCACGGGCATAGTCATAAATCTCCATCACTAAAGGGAGATCTTTTATTTCGGTAGGTCTGATTTCCATCATTTGAAAAGTTATTCAGAAATAAAACAGATAATAAAATTACTCGTTAATCGCTCCACAATGGGGGCATATACCTTTCTCTTTTAGTTTCTCCCCGCAATGTCCGCAACGATACTTATACCCAATGTTTCGATAGACCTTCTTCGCAAAAACCAAAATAAAAAAGGCCAGGAATAGATAACCGATATAGATATGTGTCATCAGGATAAAGAAGAAATAACAGAAAATACAGCAGGACATCAGTCCCAGCAGATAAAAGATAGCCGCAGCGGGAGTCAATTGTCGGAACAAATCATCCAACACCGCCAAAGCTACTATCAGAAACAACCAAATACTCAACAGAAAAACAGAGAGAATGAAAGGAACTTTGAACGGTGACAAAGTTGGATTGAAATAAAAATGTTCCCACGTTTCCGGCACAAAGACCTGCATTGATTCGTAAATCGTTGCACTGAAAGCCATCAATAAACAAAGAAACAGGGGATAAACACTGTCAATATCATTAAAATAAACCATCTGCAACTGCTTCCGACGGAAAGCGCGAAACAAATAAGCTCCTACGAACAAAGCGAAAATAACCACAAAATAAGAGGCATGCGTATCACTGAAAAGATGAATAGCCTGCGAAATACTATCAGTCGGTGCAAATGACTTCTTGAGTTCTTTCTCACGTATCCAACCCTGTTCATCTTGTGTATGTGCCAGTTTCACCCAAATGCTGTCTACACTATCGGCAGGATGAACCGCAAACTCTGCAACCACTACCCTATCCCCCCTATTCAACTGAATAAAAGTATCTTTTATCGGGAGACATTCCAAAGAGATGGAATCATCGACTACTTCCAAGTTTGTATTCCATGTATAATGGCGTTCATACAGGTAAGTCAGCGAATCTTTTGTTTTCTTCGACAGCTCCTCCGAATCCAAAGCAGGCGTTTTATAATAACAAGACGAAAGCAAAAACAGACACAATAGCAAGCCCATGACAGACTTCACCATAGAGAATGCAGAGAACACAAAGTTACTATAAGACACGGACGACATAGAAGACACAGAGAACATGAAGAAGAATTTTCCATCTCTCTTCCACAAACCGTTCAAACGAGCGGTTCCGGAAGGATGAGTTGAAACATTGTCTCCTCTACGTCCTCTGTGACGAATGATTCCGTGATTAATTACCCTCATTGTGCCGCCTTTACTTTCATTTGACAATTCTTACAATCAAATTCCAGACGAAAACGTTTGCCGTCATTCGACACCAAATAATAGGGTTCTTTATAAGGCGAACGGACCCGTTGATGGATAGGACACCAGCCCATACTGTAGCGCAAACAATGTTTGCAGAACATCAGTACCGCATCTTCCACTGCTTCTTTTTCGTATGCTGCCGCTACCTGTTGTACCCCATGCTCCTGATAGAAAGAAGCTGCACGGGTGTTCATTACATTCCCCAGATAGGTTAATGTAGTTTGCGGGAAAGCATGACTCGTTGGCTTCCATACTGCCAATTCCTGACGATAATTGATTCGACGGGCAGTTATCAATTGGTCGATTGCCTGTCTGCGGAAATCGGCTAACACCGAAGCTGGCAAAAACCAATTTCCGGTAAAGGATATTTCTATTTCTTTTGCTTCAAAAGGTGTATTCCCCAGTTTGGACAGTTGCGTTTTCAGATTGTCCGTCTGTGGAGTGCGGGCAAGTTCTTTCTCACGAGGGAGGGTGATTGTGACGCTATTATCATCTTCATCAGTCAATGTCAGGGAGAAACCAAAATTATTGTCGGCAAGCAAGATTTTCACTGCGATTTTCCTTTCGGCAGATTTGCGGGAAAGGATTCGTTCAAATTCCTGGTCGAAATTACGATACAGTGTAGTACGCGGCTTAATACGGGGCATTTCCTGCGGATAGAGTTTGTTACTGTCCACCCGGTTGATACGGAAACCCTGCAAACGTCCCTGTTCGTCGATATAGCAAACACCGTCTCCATTGTTAAAGGATTTAAGTCCGGCAACTGTCAGATAGTTGCCCCGGGCCTCTTTCATGGTTCCCATCTCTTCACCCAGCGACTTAGGAGTATCGAAAGAGAAAATCTCTTTATCACGTCCATTCAGGAAATAATGCGTGAATCCACGACTGAAACTCTTATCGAGTTGTGGTTTAAATTCGAAACTACATGTACCCGAAGAAGCACGTACATATTCCGGACGACGGGCAAAGATTGCATCCAGTTTCTGGCGATAAGCAGCCGTCACATTCTTCACATAAGATACGTCTTTCAGTCGTCCCTCTATTTTAAATGAAGAAGCTCCGGCATCCAGTAGTTGCTCCAATTCGTCGTTTTGATTCATATCTTTCAGGGAAAGCAGATGTTTGTCTTTGACAATCACTTTCCCGTCTGCATCTACCAGACTAAAAGGTAGACGGCAGAATTGTGCACACTCTCCACGATTGGCACTACGACCGAAACAGGCTTGACTAACATAGCATTGCCCGCTATAACTGACACAAAGAGCACCATGTACAAATACTTCCAAAGGTACTTCCGGACAGCTTTCATGAATCTTCTTTATTTCACGCAACGATAACTCCCGCGCCAACACCACTTGACGGAAACCTGCTTCCCAAAGGAACTTCACTTTTTCCGGCGTACGATTGTCCATCTGCGTACTGGCATGAAGTGGTATCGGAGGAAGATTCAGTTTCGTGATTCCCATATCCTGTACAATCAGTGCATCGACACCAATCCGATAAAGTGCATGAATCATCTCCTCCGTCTCTTTCAACTCTTCTTCTTTCAGAATCGTATTGACCGTGACATAAATACGTGCATTATACAAATGAGCATGCTGCACCAATGCTTCAATATCTTCCAATGAGTTCACAGCTGCCGCACGGGCACCGAATTTCGGAGCACCGATATATACAGCATCTGCACCATGGTTGATAGCTTCAATACCACATTCCAGGTTTTTCGCCGGAGCGAGAAGTTCTATTTTACGCTGCTTTATCATTTAATATCATTGATGTTGTAAGGTGTTTCCTGATAAACAAAGTAGTTCAACCAGTTGGAGAACAACAAATTGGCATGAGCACGCCAACGTACCAATGGGCCTTTTTCAGGATCATCGTCTATATAATAATTGCGGGGAATCTCTATTGGCAGGCCTTTATCCAAGTCACGGCGGTATTCCGTATCCAGTGTCAGCGGAGAATATTCAGAGTGCCCCGTGACAAAGAACTCACGTCCGCCCCGTGCCATTGCCATATAGACACCGGCCTCTTTCGATTCGGAAAGCAACGTCAGTTCCGGAACTTTCAGAATATCTTCCCTGCGCACTTCCGTATGACGGCTATGCGGCACATAGAAACAATCGTCAAAACCACGGAAGATGGAATGGAAAGGTTCCAGTACACGATGCTCAAAGATGCCGAACATTTTCTCTTCCAACGGATATTTAGGAATTCCATAATGATGATATAACCCGGCCTGCGCTGCCCAACATATATATAAGGTAGAAGTGACATGCGTACGTGCCCAATCAAAGATTTCCGTAATCTCATCCCAATAGGTCACTTCTTCGAAGTCCATCTGTTCTACAGGAGCTCCGGTGATAATCATACCATCATACTTCTCATGACGCATCTGATCGAAATCCGTATAGAACGTTTTCATGTGTTCTATCGGCGTATTCTTCGACGTGTGACTCTTGATCTTCATAAACGAAATCTCCACCTGAAGAGGTGTATTCGAAAGTAAGCGCACCAAGTCTGTTTCCGTTGTAATCTTCAACGGCATCAGGTTCAGAATCACAATCCGTAGCGGACGAATATCTTGCTGCGTAGCGCGGGAAGTGTCGATCACAAAAATATTTTCTTCCTTCAAAAGCTCTATCGCAGGTAGTTTATCGGGTAAATTTAAAGGCATAATCGCTATATATTAGTAATTTGAGTGCAAAAATACGAAAAATATAGCAGATTATAGGGAGGTTGCTTATTTAGAAGACGTACAAATTAAGTCAATTTAATCATCGAAGCATAACAACTAATCAATAAAAGCCTTATTTTTGCCGAAGAAATTAGTACTAATAATTTAAATCTTAGAAAAATGGCTTACGTAATTAGTGACGATTGTATTGCTTGCGGAACTTGCATTGACGAGTGTCCGGTAGAAGCTATCTCTGAAGGTGATATCTATTCTATCAACCCAGATGTATGTACTGACTGTGGTACTTGCGCAGACGTTTGTCCGTCTGAAGCAATTCACCCGGCTGAATAATACAAGCTACAAAAAATGTACAGGCTGCTTTCTACGGAAGGCAGCCTTTTTTATTTCTTGTCTTCACCACAGATTACACAGATGGACACAGGTTATTTATATTCAACTAAATAAAAATTCCCTCACTGCAACATATTACAGCAAGGGAATCACAATTTAAACATATATTGAACAATAAAAAATCTTTTAATCTGTGTTCATCCGTGTAATCTGTGGTGAACTCTTATTTCAATTTAGCTAATGCTTCCTTGATACGACGGATAGCCTCTACGATATTTTCATCGCTTGTAGCATAACTCATGCGAATACATTCAGGAGCACCAAAAGAGGCACCACCTACACAAGCCACATGAGCTTCTTCAAGTAAGTACATTGCCAAATCATCCGAATCTGCAATCTTACGTTCGCCGTTGCTCTTTCCAAAGAAAGTATCGCATTTCGGGAACAAGTAGAAAGCACCTTGCGGAACGTTTACTTCAAATCCCGGAACTTCTTTAGCCAACTTCACAATCAGGTCACGACGACGTTCGAATGCTTTCTGCATCTCTTTTACCGGTTCTTGTGTTCCTGTATATGCAGCTTCAGCAGCTTTTTGAGAAACAGAGCAAGGACCTGAAGTGTACTGACCTTGCAACTTGTTGCAAGCTTTTACAATCCATTCCGGACCGGCAATAAAACCGATTCTCCATCCTGTCATAGCATACGCTTTGGATACACCGTTTACAATCACTGTACGTTCCTTCATTTCAGGGAATTGAGCGATACTTTGATGTGCGCCGATATAATTGATATGTTCGTAAATCTCGTCAGCGATTACGATTACCTGCGGATGTTTAGCCAATACAGCAGACAGTCCGGCCAATTCTTCTTTTGTATATACAGAACCTGTCGGGTTGGACGGGGAACAAAGAATCAACGCTTTCGTTTTCGGAGTAATAGCAGCTTCCAGCTGTTCCGGAGTAATCTTGAAATCTTGTTCGATACCTGCCGAAACGATAACAGGAGTACCTTCTGCCATTTTCACCATTTCCGGGTAGCTTACCCAGTAAGGAGCCGGAACGATTACTTCGTCACCCGGATTTACCAATACAAGAATCGTATTACAAACAGATTGTTTTGCACCATTTGCACACGAAATCTGGGCGGCTGTATATTCAAGACCGTTTTCTTTTTTCAGTTTCTCAACAATAGCATTGCGCAAAGCCGGATAGCCCGGTACCGGAGAGTAGCGGGAAAAGTTATCATCTACGGCTTTTTTCGCAGCTTCTTTGATGTGGTCAGGAGTATTAAAATCAGGCTCTCCTACACTTAAGTTAATAACATCAATGCCTTGTGCCTTGAGCTCGTTGCTCTTTTGAGACATGGCAAGCGTCGCCGACGGCGACAAGCTGTTCAAACGATCTGATAATTGATTCATTTTGTATCTATTTTATTGTTGTTGAGTGAAAATCGCTGCAAAATAAGCGATAATATTTGATATATGAAAACAAAATGGCAATTTACTTATTAAAATGTAAAGTATGTCCCATTCTTTCTTTCTTTGTTCTCAAGTATCGCTCATTATACGGATTAGGAACTGTTTCAACAGGCACGTTTTCTACAATCTCCAATCCATAGGCTTCCAAACCAACACGTTTTACCGGATTATTTGTCAAAAGTCTCATTTTGTGTACTCCCAGCTCACGAAGGATCTGTGCACCTACTCCATAATCACGTTCGTCAGCAAGATGTCCTAAGCAAATATTCGCATCAACGGTATCCATACCGTCTTCCTGGAGCTTGTATGCTTTCATTTTTTCCATCAGACCGATGCCGCGTCCTTCCTGATTGAGATAAACCACTACACCTTTTCCTTCTTTTTCGATCATTTCCATCGCTTTATGCAACTGTTCGCCACAGTCACAACGCTGCGAACCAAGGATATCTCCTGTAGCACAAGATGAGTGAACACGTACCAGGATAGGTTCGTCTTCACTCCACGTACCTTTAAATATAGCCATGTGCTCCAATCCGTTTGATTTCTGGCGGAAAGGAATCAGACGGAACATCCCGTGTTCAGTAGGCATATTTACTTCCACTCCTTTTTCCACAATGGATTCCTGTTTCAAACGATAGACAATCAGGTCATGGATAGAGATCAGTTTCAGTCCATGTTCATCTGCCATCTGACGGAGTTCGGGCAAACGTGCCATTGTTCCATCTTCACTCATGATTTCCATCAAGGCACCTGCAGGGTAAAGTCCTGCCAGACGAGCCATGTCAATCGTAGCTTCCGTATGTCCGGCACGACGAAGCACTCCTTTTTCTTGTGCATATAACGGATTGATGTGTCCGGGACGACCGAAGGTTGCCGGTGTAGAAGTAGGATCGGCCAACGCCTGAATAGTAGCGGCACGGTCGGAAGCAGAAACACCTGTTGTACAGCCTTCCAGTTTGTCAATGGTAACCGTAAAAGGAGTTCCCAACACGGAAGTATTGTCACTTACCTGATGCGGCAAATCCAACTCCTTGCAACGAGACACTGTGACAGGTGCACAAAGCACCCCACGCGCATGCTTCAACATGAAATTCACTTTCTCGGGAGTTATCTTTTCAGCGGCAATAATCAAGTCGCCTTCATTTTCGCGGTCCTCATCATCCACTACTATGACAAACTTGCCTTCTTTGAAGTCGGCAATCGCATCCTCTATTCTATCCATTTTAATAGTCTCTTTCATAACACTTATTTATTGATTTTCTGTATGATGAATTGAATTTGTTCATTGTTCTTTATAATCCGTTCCATATCCTTAGCCAGACGAACGCGGAACGCCCAGATGCGGAAATAGAAAAATAAACCGATAGGGAAAATGACTCCGGCTACCAAATTCAACCAATATATATGGAACGGGCGCACATGAGCAGAAACGGAAATAACCGGATAATTGTTTAATGCACCGATCAAAGTGGCAGATTTCGTATTGGACATTTCTTCAACCAACGCTTCCAGCTTTTCATTGATAGCCATTACTTCGTTGTCATCTTCGCTTGACATCCACAATTTAAAGTAATTGGGTGCTTTTTCCAATCGTTTCTTGGCAGCATACGCTCTGCACTCTGCTGTGAGTTGTTCCAAATCACCAGTCAGACGTGGATAATCAGGATCATGGATAATCACTTCTTTCTTAAATATATGGCGTACACTACGGATTCCCATAATCTTCTTGAACCAGTTGATATAGGCATCTGCATTAAGCACAACAGAATCCTTATTCGATTTATAGGTAAGGAAAACTCCTAATGGGGCAAGGACCGCACTACTTGTCCACATTCCCATCCATACTATCCACTTACCGTCACGGGCCATTTTATATCCTGTATTATCAATGATATAGTAAATAATAAATACCAACACGGATACAATTACCGGCATTCCCAACCCTCCTTTGCGGATGATTCCACCCAATGGAGCTCCGATAAAGAAGAACAGCAGACAAGAGAGTGAAATCGTTATCTTCTTATGCCATTCCGTCTTATGTTTGCGAATACTATAATCGTTGTTCTCCATCGTGAATTTCTTGAACCCAAGATCGTTGGCCACATTCTCCGCCCGACTGACAGCAGAAGAAAGCACCTTCTGTTTCTGCGTTAAAGAGGCTACTTCGTAAAGGCTGTCCACATTATATTCATGGATATCCGCCTTTTCTATTTTGACCGTATCTTCTTTTGTCAATCCATAAGAAGGACGGAAATTTCCTTCTGCCACTTCCCTGTAATACTGTCGTCCGATACTATCTCCCACTACCGTCATTGAGTCGATAGAGCTTTGCAACTGCGCCATATCCTTAGCACTGGACTGCTTGCCCATAATGTCGCCATCAACCATATTGAAATCGGAGTTAAATTCAATAATGGTATGTTTTTCCCGGAATGACTCACGCCGATAAGGCACATTCTGCGATTTCAGGCTCTGAGCTTTCAGGTTCTCGAATAAATCGCCACTATATAAATGCAACCAGAGATGTTGTTTATCTGCAGTCATCTCCAGACGTCCGGAGTCGGCATATATAATATGTGCGTTTTCGAATCCGTCCTTCATATTATAAATCAGCACATCATATAGCATACCGGTCTTTCGGTTCTTCTTAGCTACCTTTAAATTATAATCCTTTATTTCAGAATAGAAAACTCCTTCCGGAATATCCAACTCCGGAGATTTCTGTTTCATCGAAAGAATCAGGGTTCCCAGCTTAGCCTGGGCGATAGGACCAACAACATTTTGGAAATAGAATGAGACACCGACAAGTCCGCAAACAAAGAAAGCGAGCGGACGCATGATTTTAAGTAGAGAAATACCCGCAGCTTTCATTGCAAGTAATTCATAACGCTCGCCAAAGTTACCGAAAGTAATCAAAGAAGCCAGTAACACTGCCAATGGCAACGATACTGGCACTAATGTTAATGCGGAATAAAAGAAGAATTGAGCCATAACGCTCATCTCCAACCCTTTTCCGACCAATTCGTCTACATATCTCCACAGGAACTGCATCATGAATATGAACAGACAGATGAAGAATGTACCAATAAAGAGCATCAAAAAACTCTTTACGATGAATATATCTAATTTCTTTATGCGTAGCATCTTAATAGGTTCGTGCAATTAGGATGCAAAATTAGCACAAAAAAAGGAGCATCGAAAATTTTTAGTTGAAAGTTAACTAAAAACCACAAGTTCTTCTTAATTTAGCTACTTGTGACTCCCACAATTCTTTCATATCATCTACTTCATCCGGCTCTGCGAAATCGGTAATTTCCAGCACATAATCACTAGTCAGCTCATTATAAGTCATCTTGATTTCAAAATAATCGCGCTCGTTTTCATCATCCAGCCAACGGAAGCGGATAAAAGAGAAAGAGCGAATGGCAATAATTTCCGCTTTCCTCTGTTCTGTCTTGCCCCAATGAAACTCTACTATTTTATCGTCAGAAATAACTTTGTCTGCAAACCAGTCCTCCAACCCGGTCGGTGTGCTAATAGCTCCCCAAAGTATATTTTTAGATGTTGCATTCAACAAATACTCCAAATGAATCTTTTCCTTTTTCATAGCAATTTCGAATTGTTTTTACGTGTGCCAAGATAAATACTTTTTTCTAAATACACCGCATAAATCAGACACTTTATTTAATTATTCTTTCATTATCGAGCCTCAAACTCCCTGTTTATAGGGAAAACCAAGACCCGTATTAAAGAAAAAACACAAAAAAGTTATGAATTGTTTTGGAGATTATAAAAAATCATCTATCTTTGCACCCGCAATCGAGAAACGATGGCGGGATAGCTCAGCTGGTTAGAGCGCATGATTCATAATCATGAGGTCCCCGGTTCAATCCCGGGTCCCGCTACTTGATAAGAATAAGGCATTTGGGAGGCTTCCACTTCTGGGTGCCTTTTTCTTTTTATCTCTTCGCGAAATCATTGTGAAATCTTCAATTACATTTCTACCAGAAGCCAACGTTGAACAATAAAAATAGCCTCAACTTACAAAAAATTGAGGCTATCGAAATATCATTTAAAAAGTTTTTCTATTCCCATTCTATAGTCGCATTAGGTTTCGGCGACATATCATAACAAACGCGATTTACATTCTTCACTTCTTTCAGAATACGGTCTGTTATCTTCATCAGGATAGGCCAATCAATCGGCTCAATAGTAGCCGTCATAGCATCCACCGTATTGACAGCGCGAATAATAACCGGCCAATCAAAAGAACGAGCATTATCACGTACACCCACAGATTTAAAATCAGGCACTACTGTAAAGTATTGCCATACTTTTTTATCCAGTCCGGCAAGTTGGAACTCCTCACGCAGAATGGCATCGGATTCACGCACTGCCTCCAAACGATCACGTGTAATAGCACCTAAACAACGTACACCCAAACCAGGTCCAGGGAACGGTTGACGGTAAACCATTTCATAAGGTAAACCTAACTCCAAGCCACAAGCACGAACTTCATCTTTAAATAATTGGCGCAATGGTTCTACAAGTTGGAATTTTAAATCTTCGGGCAAACCACCTACATTATGGTGAGATTTCACCATTTTAGCAGTTTTCGTTCCACTTTCCACAATATCCGGATAAATAGTACCTTGACCTAAGAAATCAATACCGTTCAGCTTACGCGCTTCTTCTTCGAACACACGAATAAACTCGCCACCAATAATTTTACGTTTCTGCTCCGGATCTTCTACACCAGCCAACTTATTCAGAAAACGATCGGTTACATCTACATACACAAGATTTGCCTTCAACTGGTTGCTGAATACCTCAACCACATCTTCAGACTCTCCCTTACGCATCAAACCATGATTAACATGTACACATACCAGATTGTTACCAATAGCTTTCAGAAGTAAAGCAGCTACCACAGAGCTATCAACTCCACCCGACAGGGCCAACAATACTTTCTTATCGCCCACCTGACGCTTAATCAATTCTATCTGGTCATTGACAAAGTTCTTCATGTTCCAGTTAGCTTCAGCTTTACAAGTATCGAAAACAAAAGACTTTACTGCAGCCTTTATAGCCTCGATATCATCTGTAAATTCTGCCAACTTCACTTCACAAGTTGCTTTATCATGCCCTGCAGCCATGACAGGAATTCCCAAAGTATAGATAGCCGGATTTATATCAATAGCAACGCCATCGATTACATTATTCGGACCACCATTGATAATAATACCCTTTACATTGGGCAATGCTTTCAGTTCTTCTACTGTGATATCGTGAGGATAAATCTCACTATAAACTCCTAATGCACGGATGGCGCGAGCCAATACCGTATTCTCATGACTACCCAAGTCAAGGATAACAATCATATCCTGCTTCATCTGATTTTGGTTGTTTTTAAGTTATTGTATTGTTATTATTCACTATCATTTTCCAAACGGTCTGCAAATATAAAGATTTTTAGAGAGACTATAATGCATTGATTCTCTAAAGTTTCAGAACAGAGTAGCGTTTTTAGCAATTATACTATCCCAAATAAAAAACGAAGTTACAACCTAAATCAAGCAGATACCAAGAATTACACTTTGCAAAATGGCAAAGGACTATTTTTCTATAATTACAATATTATTATTTTGTACGAACTAAGAAAAAAAAAGATGCATTCACAAACAGTATAGAGTTTGAAAGACTTCTTTTATCCTAGATATTTTATACTTTTGCTGCATAAACAGAGAATCAACATAATATTTCACTATGAACGAAGAGAAAAGTTCCTTTATAAAAGGTATAAATGAGCAACACCCAACTGCTTATCATCAACTTTATAATGAATATTATAAGGCATTGGTGTTGTATGCTATTAATTTTCTCTCTTCCCAACAAGCAGCAGAAGATATTGTACAGGATCTTTTCGCAACTATGTGGGAAAAGAAAATGAGATTCTTATCATTACCTTCTTTCCGGACTTATCTCTATAACTCTATACGGAATGCTTCTCTCAATTATCTAAAACATCAAAATGTAGAATCTCTTTATCTTGAACGTTTGGCAAGCACTTATCGAGAAATCACAGAAGAAGAAGATACCAATGAAGAAGAAATATACCGATTACTTTTTCGCGCTATCGATAATTTACCAACACGTTGCCGGGAAATATTCCTATTGCACATGGATGGGAAAAAAAATGAAGAAATAGCTACCGCACTAGGAATTTCGATCGAAACTGTAAAGACACAAAAGAAAAGGGCTATACAATCTATCAAAGAACAGATGGGTACATGCTACTTCTTGCTTCCTTTATGTGACATTTTGTATAGTTCCAAGTTTTTTTCATAATCAAAATAATCTTTTTTAGAAAGTTTGTACCTCTTTTTAATCTTCATGTTGTCTTATTAACAAATGATAAGACAACAGATATATGAAGATAAAGGTAGATGCAGAAAAATTAATAGCCAAATATCTACTCGGTGATCTTACTGATCCCGAAAAGGAACAGCTTGACAATTGGATCAAAAGCTCTCCACAACATGAAGAGTTTTTCAATCGTTTATGCACAAACATGTCTTTTCGTAAACGCTACGAAGCATATACACAAATAAATTCACATCAGGCATGGAAACACTTTAAGAAAAAATATTGCCAAGCATCAATCACATCAATTTTTCTGAAATATGCAGCTATCTTTATATTACCTATAATAATAGTAGCAGGGGGATGGTATTTTTACACTTCTTCCGAAATACAAGTATCAGACAATCTTACTTTGGGAGATGCAATTCAGCCAGGAATTCCTAAAGCTACATTGATTTTAGCTGGCAACAACAAGCAATCACTTACCCCAACATATCCAACACCAGTTAAAGTTAATCATTCCACAACTGCTATAGCGCAGAATGGTGCTCTTATCTATCCGACAACACCTAATACAAATATAGATAGTATTCTGAAACAACGGAGCGAAGTTATAGAAAATAATACGTTAACCACAGAACAAGGTAATGAGTTCAGAGTAACCTTTGAAGATGGAACAACCGTACATCTTAACTATAATACAGAATTACGATATCCAGTAAAATTCAGTCAGACGAAACGTATGGTTTATCTTAAAGGAGAAGCCTATTTTAAAGTTGCCCAAGATACTCGTCCTTTCTATGTTATCACCGACCATGGAACAATAAGACAGTATGGCACAGAATTTAACGTTAACACTTTTAGCCCCGAACGTACAGAAGTTGCATTAGTAAAAGGAAGCATTAGTATTATACCCACAAAAAGCAGCCAAGAACAATTCATTAAACCTGGACAATTAGCCCATATTGAGCAAAAGAACAACAATATATCAATACATAATGTAGATCTAACTCCCTATATAGCATGGAATGAAGGACGACTCATCTTTGAGAATCGCACTTTGGAGAATATTGTTGAGATCTTAGAACATTGGTATAATGTAGACATTTCCTTTGGCACTTCCGAACTTAAACAACTTCGATTTACAGGAAACATGGACCGATATGCCACAATCAGCCCCATATTAAAAGCAATAGCACGTACTACGAATTTACAAATAAAGATAAAAGGAAGAGAGATTTTAATCACAGACAATTAATTACTAATTAAACAAGAAGAAAGAATGAGAAAGACAAAAAGTAGAGAAAGAGTCCGAATACTTTCTCTAGTAATAGTATTATTACTATTACCCACAATGATGTTTGCCATTCCTAAAAGTGGCAAAAAAGTAACTTTAAATCTGGAATCTGTCACTGTCAAAGAATTTTTCGATGCTTTAAGACAACAAACCGGATTAAGCTTTGTCTACAACACAGAGCAGACAAAGTCACTGAAACCCATCACCATCCATGTAAAAGATGAAACTGTGGATAGCGTACTACGCACTGTTCTTAATGGCACAGGACTCACCTATAGCATGGAAAGAGATATTGTTACCATCTCTAAAGCAGAACAACAAGGAGATAAACGCTCCGCAACCGGTATTGTATCAGACGAAGAAGGATACCCCTTACCCGGTGTTAATGTTGTAATTAGTGATCTTCAACGATTTGCTATAACTGACAATAATGGTAAATACAGTATAGAGATTCCCACTAATACAACATGTACTATCACCTTTTCATATATCGGAATGTCTACTCAACAAGTGATGATTAATAGTGGTCGGAATGATGTACGGAAAAATATTACTCTAAAGAGTGATACTAAATTAGATGAAGTTATCGTTACTGGTATTTATACTCGTAAAGCGGAAAGTTTTACTGGGGCAGCAACTACTATTTCAAGCAAAGATCTGATGCGTGTCGGAAATCAGAATGTTTTTCAAAGTTTGAAGAACTTAGACCCTACGTTATACATCGCAGATAATTTCAGCATGGGTTCCGATCCTAATACAACTCCAACAATGTCCATGCGTGGTACTTCCAGCTTTCCAACAACAGAGACAAGTTCATTAAAAAGCAACTATCAAAATCAACCTAATCAACCCTTATTCATTCTTGATGGTTTTGAAACAACTGCCGAAACTGTGATGGATATGGATATGAATCGCATTGAAAGTATCACAATCTTAAAAGATGCCTCTGCTAAAGCATTATATGGATCAAAAGCTGCCAATGGCGTTATTGTAATTGAAACCAAACGGTTGGCAGGAAATGAACAACGTATCACTTATAATGGAAGTCTTTCGTTTGAAATGCCTGATTTAACAAGCTATGATTTATGTAATGCACTGGAAAAACTTGAAGCAGAACGTTTAGATGGAGTATATAGAAATGCAAATTTAGATACTCAGATCGAACTTAATCAGTTATACAATACACGTAAACAAATGGCCTTACAAGGATTAGATACATATTGGTTAGCCAAGCCACTCCATACAGGAATTGGACATAAGCATAACCTAAATATCGAAGTCGGAGATTCACAAAGTTTACGCGCCGTACTTGATTTCACATACAATCAGATAACTGGAGTCATGAAGGGATCCGACCGACGCAATATTTCAGGTAATGCCAATATTTCTTATCGTCGTAACAATATTATATTTAGAAATATATTCTCAATAATATCTAATAACAGTAATGACTCTCCATATGGTTCATTCAGCGATTATAGTAAAATGAATCCTTATTGGCAAGCAACTGATGAAAATGGGAAAGTACTACGTTGGGCAGAGTACAATGATGATTTAAAAGTGGCAAATCCATTATATGATGCCACTATCGGTACCAGTTTCACCAGTAGTTACCTAGAATTCACCAACAACTTTTATACAGAATGGTTATTTCACCCTGATTGGAAAGCAACTATACGTTTGGGAGTTTCACAAAAACGAAATAATTCGGATGATTTCTATCCAGCCCAACATTCCATGTTTGCTACTTACACCTCACAGGATGAAATAATACGCCGTGGGCAGTATATAATGGAAAATGGGAAATCGAGTTCGCTGTCTGGAGACTTCAATATAAATTATAACAAAATGATCAAGAAACATACAATCTTTGCCAATGCTGGTTTCTTTTTATCAGAGGATCAATATTCAGCTTACCAACATACGGCCGAAGGTTTTTCAAACTCCAGTAATGCAGACATAACATTTGCCAAACAATATTTGGCTGGAACAACCCCTAAAGGAAGCTCATCTATTAATCGTGAAGCAAGCTTTTTATTAGCTGCATCTTACGATTATGACAACAGATACTTAGCAGATGCAACCATACGTGAGAGTGCCTCTTCCTTATATGGTTCGGATAACCGATGGGCTAATAGCTGGTCATTCGGGTTAGGCTGGAATTTACACAACGAAGTATTTATGAAAGATATATCTTGGATCAAACAACTGAAATTACGTGCCTCTGTCGGATTGACAGGAAACCAAAATTTCAATACTAGTGCAGCCATAGCTACTTATCAATATTATTCAGGAATCACCTATGGAGGAACAACAAATCCTATGACAGGAGCCTACTTGAATAACCTTCCTAACTCAAAATTAAAATGGGAACAAAAAAAAGATTATAATGTGGGCGCAGATATAAGAGTTGCCGGGCTTACACTAAAATTTGATTACTATTCTGCTGATACAAAAAATATGCTAACCGATGTAAGCATCCCTACTTCCACTGGGTTCAGCAGTATAAAAGACAATCTAGGACTAGTACGTAACTCGGGTATTGAACTCAATGCAAATTATACTATATGGCAAGGACCAGAAGGTTTCGTCAATCTATATGGTACTTTTGTTTATAACAAAAACAAAATTATTCGTTTATCCGACAGCATGCGCGCATATAATGAAAAAATGCAGAAAATGGCAGAAGAAGCAAATCAGTCTGCCCCTGTATTGATGTATCAAGACGGAATGTCAATGAATACAATATGGGCAGTGCCCTCTGCTGGAATTGATCCTCAAACAGGACAAGAAGTATATATTAAAAAAGATGGAAGCTATACTTATGTTTACTCTTCAAATGATATGGTTCCAGCCGGTGATTCCAGTCCTAAATACCGCGGCACAGGAGGATTTACAGCTGAATATAAAGGAATCGGAATTAGCGCAACACTCAGCTACTTAGCAGGTTGTCAATTTTATAATTCCACATTAGTAGACCGAGTAGAAAACGCAGATATTGACTATAATGTAGACAGACGTCTATTGGAAGGGCGATGGACTACATACGGTCAACAAACACAATATAAGAAGTTTGATTCTGCAACAACAACTCGTGCAACAACTCGTTTTGTACAAGACCGCCGTGAGTTATCTATCTCGGCCATTAGTGCTTATTATGAATTTCCACGTTCTATCTACCAAAAATTATATATGCAACGTCTACGGCTAGCATTCAATATGAACGACATCACAACATTTTCATCAATAAAAGTAGAACGAGGATTAAACTATCCATTTGCACGAACAATGTCATTCTCATTAACTGCAACATTCTAAATTATTCAATATGAAAAAGTATATATATATTATCCTCATTTATATGACAAGCCTTATCGCTAGCTCTTGTAGTGACTGGTTTGATGTAACCGCACCATCAGAAATACGCAAAGATGATCATTTTAGTTCTGTTACCGGCTTTCAACAATCTCTAATAGGTTGTTATATCGGAATGACTGATGATGCACTCTATGGTACAAACCTCTCTTGGTTTGCAACAGAAATTATGGCACACCAATTCAATCCTTATGTAAATTCAACAAATATAGGTTTAGCGTATTGGCTACAATCTTTCAATTATACAAATACTTACACAACTCCGACAGTTGAAGAGATCTGGGAGAAAGCGTATAATGTGATAGTCAATGTTAATGACGAACTAGCCAATATAGAAGAAAAGAAAGAAATACTTGACGACCTCAACTACCATATTATTAAAGGAGAATTATTAGCCATTCGAGCTTATATACATTTTGATCTATTACGACTTTATGGTTATGGTAACTGGAGTCAACGAGATACAGAGCTTGATGAGAAACGAACCATACCTTATGCTACCGAAGTTTCCAAGGACCCAGCTCCCCAATATAGTGGTGCAGAAACAATCAAATTACTACTAAACGATTTAAATGAAGCAGCTGCTTTACTGAAAGACTACGATCCTATTACTAAAACCAAAGCTGCTTCTTTCTACCAAGAATATAACGAAGAAGGCTTTTTTAATGAGCGTACTCTCCGTATGAACTACTATGCTGTAAAGGCATTACAGGCACGAGTATATTTATGGAGAGGAAAAAATGAAGATATCGTCAATGCGTTATCAGCAGCTAATGAAATCATCACAGCATTAGAAAATAATATTGCAATCAATGAAATGTATACTTATTGCAATTTCCTGACTCCAGAAACTGTCAACAAATCTTGTACTTCTATGAGTCGTGAGAATATTTTTGGATTAAATGTGTCTGACGTTGCTTCACGAATTGTTAATTATATCAAACCATATTATCTCGACAGTGAAAATACACCTATGTATTTACTCACAACAGATGCTATGAGTTTATACGAAAATTCTGCAACGGATATACGCTTAACAACATTAATGGAGCCAAACACTAACGCCCAAAACACAGGATATACACCATTGAAAGTTTATCAATCTGATCTTGCTAATGATTACAAGAACAAAATATCCATGATTCGTATTCCTGAAATCTACTATATCGCGGCAGAATGTTATGTCAAACAAAATAATCCCAATCTGCCACTCGCTCTTAACTGTTTGAACACTGTGCGTGAAAAAAGAGGATTATACACACCTTTGGAGGATTTAGATGCCGAACAAATTTTAGTAGAAATTCAAAAAGAATATCATAAGGAATTTCTGTCAGAAGGAGTTATGTTTTACTATTATAAAAGAACTGGAACTAAAACCATTCCTAACTATACAGAAGACATGGAGGATGCACAATATGTACTTCCTTATCCAGAATTTGAAATCCAATCCGGACGAGTTCAATAACTTATAAACTACAGAATATGATGAAAAAAATAAATTATATAATTGGAATGATAGTAATTGGCATCTTTCTCAGTTGTGAGAACGAAGCCATTCCCTATTATAATAGCGAAAACGATGCAGTGCGTTTCAGCAATAAAAACAGTGATGGATATGGTGGTAATGGAATAGTATATCAAAGTTATTCATTCGTCTCCAATCCTTTGGATGAATATGTGATATATGATATACCTGTAATACTAATTGGTAATACTAGTGATAAAGACAGAACTGTCAACTATACAATAGATACAGAAAAGAGTACAGCAACAGAAGGATCCTATGAGCTAATGGAAGGAATAATCCCCGCCAATCACAACGAAGGATATATAAGGATTAAATTATATAATGTAACTGGAGATAAGACGTATGAACTACGAATATCTATTCAATCTTCTGACGAATTAGAAAAAGGTCCCTCACTATATTTAAATGCAGCTTTGTCATGGAGTAATTCAATACCCACTCCTCCTAACACATATACTAGAATAACATATAATATGTTAATACAAAGCCCATTATCTTTTTCGTCTTCTAGTATTAGCTATTACAGTCCTAATGCGCTTAAAACCATAATAGCTGCTTTCAACTGGAATGATTGGGATAATCCGGATGCACATCCCGAATATCCGGCTGCATATAAAAGATATTTCACGCAGGCTAATTATAAGTATCTACCTCACTATATTCTATTAAATGTTGAACAAAGCTATTCTAGTTTTGCAACTCAACTAGGAAAATACATAGAAGAATATAATAGCACACATGACACACCACTATTACATGATGCAGGTACCTTATTGGGTCAACCAATTGAAGCTCGTAAATATTAACATAAAATAAAGAAGTATGAAAAAATATATATTTATTAGTCCTCTATTGCTATGTCTACTCAGTTTATATTCTTGCTATGACGATAGTAGTACATTAGCAACTAACAATATAGGCAATATTACTTTTACAGAAAAACAGAGTGAACTTTATGTAGGAAGCATGGAAGAATTAACATTGATACCTGACATTCAAATTGCCGAAGGTACCAATACAGATGCATTAACTTATGAATGGGCTCTAACAGAAACTCCTGTCACTTCCTCCTCTTCCTATAATTTTGAATATGAAATTATCAGTACAGATCCTCAATTAAACTATATCGTAGAACGTCCGGTATCTACCTCACCATACACTCTATTATTAACTATAACAGATACTGTTCATGATAATCTGCAATATACTAAATATTGGAAAATATATGTACAAAGCACTTTTCTTGATGGATTATTAATCAGTGACACACAAAATGGTACAACATCAGATCTAACTCTTATAAACAATCAAGCATTTACCGTGAATTATAATAAGGACGAACAAATCTTTCGAAAGATATTAACATCGCTTAATGGACAGCCTTTTAATGGTCTAATGCAAACACTTGTTTATGAAGTGATGGGATATGGTTCATCTATTCAAACAAATCAGGTCTGGACTATTTTAGGTGATGCAACATTAGCGCGTTTTAATTGTCTTGATTATACACAAAATGGTCAATTCGAGGATCAGTCTCTCATCATTGACAAACCCAACGGATTGCAAGTATTATCGGCTTTTCAAAGCCACAGCAATTTTTATATTAATACTTCCAACAATTTGTATACTCTAGCTTCATCAACAGTAAACAGATTTAGTGGTCCTGCTGGGGCATTAAGTTCATATAAAGTAAACAATAACGTAATAGCATATAGTCCCAATACTGGACATGTATCTAATTCTTTATCTGGAGCCGACCAGCAACATCTAACATTTTATGATAAAGAACGTGCTTCATTTATTACTTGTAATGGCTCCGGACAATTTATGCAAGTGAAAAGCTTTGATGCTAATAATAATTTTGATCCGAACAAATTACCCAATCAAACAGCAATTTCAGCTGTTGTATTTGAAGATATGAGCCAAATCGTATTTCTCATGAAAGATGATACGAACGGAACATATTCTATTTACACTTTTAGTAGATACATTGGAGAAGAAGGCCATTATGATGGAGATAACTGGATAGTCACTTCACCCAGTCAACCTGCATCTGCCAGAAATAAATATACGATTCCATCGGAAGGAACCGCACTGCTAGATAAAGCAATATCTATATTCTTTTCAAACAGAAATCTATTATTATATGTAACTACTACTGATGGTATCTACACCATAAATTACGGGGCTGGTAGTACTGCCACTGTTTCGACAACAGCTAAATATACTCCACAATCCGGAGAAATTATTACGAAAGCCAAAATGTATCAACAAGGACTATATAATTACAATTGTAATTTAATTGTCGGAGATAATCCTACTGTCCCTCAAACCGAATGGAATAATAAAGCTATCATTGTTACTACACAATCAAGCGAATATGAAGGAAAGGTACACATTATCCCAATTACACAAGTTGCTAGTGGCACACTCGACCCTTCCAAAGCCAAAACCTATGATGGTTTTGGCAAAATTCTAGATGTAACGACAACAGGATATTAATCTAATTTCATAAAAATACATTAAAGAACTGATATGAGAAAAAAAATCCTCTTACTTGCAGCAATGGTGGTAGCTTCGTCTACCACCATTGACGCACAGCGTAAATTTCCATTCTTCTGGAAAAAAAAGAAGGCAAAAACGGAACAAACAACTCCTGCAAAAAAGGAAAGTGAATATGATAAACTATTTAAGAAGAAGCATGAAACAGCTAAGGGGCTGATTACTCTCCATCTGCTGGATGGAAAAGTATATTTTGAACTTCCTGTGGATTTAATCAATAAAGATATGCTTATTGGCTCCACTGTTACCAGCATCTCTGATAATGGTAATGCCGTGGTCGGTTCCAAACCAACCGATCTACTCCATGTCATGTTTACACGAAATAAAACACATGTACAGTTACGTCAGGTAAATACTGATTATATTACTGGTAGCACACAAATTGATGAAGCTTTACGCAAAAGTACACTAGGAGCGATTATTAGTAACCAGAAAATTCAGGCATATAATAATGACTCAACTGCTATCGTATTCGATATGACCGGAGTTTTCTTAAGCGACAACAAAAAAATGAGTCCATTCGATCGTAATTCAATCTATGGAATGTACAATCGTACAGAGAATTATCAATCCGACTGCTCTTACATTTCACAAATCAAGGCTTTCAAAGATAATGTTTCTATTAAAAGCTGTCTGTCATATACATTCTCTGTCAGCAATTCACAAGGGGCGTCACTCATAAAAGACCGTCCATTCACCGCAGAAATGACACGTTCTATCATGCTGTTGAAAGAAAAGCCTTACCGTCCACGTATGGCAGATTACCGTATCGGTGTATTCTTTACCGGACGCGAACAACTAGGCGAAGGAGCTAAAACGACCGCACCTGTTTACTATGCCAATCGATGGGATATACAACCGTCTGACACTGCTGCCTACCTACGTGGTGAGAAAGTGAAACCCACTAAACAGATTGTTTTCTACATCGATAACACTTTCCCGGAAAAATGGAAACCATATCTGCGGGAAGGAGTCACCCAATGGAATGAATTATTCGAGCAGATTGGATTCAAAGATGTTGTAGCAGCCAAAGATTTCCCGACTGATGATCCGGAATTCGATCCGGACAATATCAAATATTCATGTGTTCGCTATGCTCCATCAAGCATTGAGAATGCTATGGGACCATCATGGGTAGACCCACGAAGCGGAGAAATCTTGAATGCCTCCGTATATTTATATCATAATGTTATCAAGCTTATCAGTAACTGGTTGTTCGTGCAAACAGCACAAGCCGATAAGGATGTACGCACTGTCAATATTCCGGATGAAATGGTTGGAGACGCATTACGCTATGTACTTTCACACGAAATCGGTCACTGTTTAGGGTTTATGCATAATATGGGAGCTTCTTCCACTTTCCCGGTAGATTCTTTACGTTCACCGGAATTCACGCAGAAGTATGGCACTACTCCTTCCATTATGGATTATGCCCGCTTCAACTATGTAGCACAACCTGGCGATAAAGAACGTGGCGTTAAATTGACTCCTCCCCGCTTTGGTGAATACGACAAATACCTCATTAAATGGACGTATACTCCGGTATTCAATGTTAATTCTGCAGAGGAAGAAGCAATTATAACAGGCAAATGGATCAGTGATGCCATTAAAGAGAATCCAGTGTACCGATATGGAAAACAACAAGTATATGGAGTTGTTGATCCCCGTTCACAAACGGAAGATATTGGTGACAACTCCATGAAAGCAACTCGATATGGCATCAAGAACCTTAAGTATATTATGAATAATCTGGAAAGTTGGATTTCCGAAGGTGACGATACATACGAATACCGTGAAGATTTATTTATTGGTATCGTAGAACAACTTGCAATGTACGTTACCCATGTAGCAGGCAATGTAGGCGGCTATTTTGTCAACGAAGTTAAAGAAGGGGACACAATGCCACGTTTTGCACAGATCCCAAAGGCACAACAAAAAGAAGCCCTGAATTACCTATTCGAGATTTATAACGATCTGAATTGGCTTGACAACAAAAACTTGTTAACTAAATTCCCAATTTCCGGTTCCCCTAAACAAACTATTCAAAACTTCATGTTGAGATATATACTGCCTGTACCTTTTCAGGTATCACAATACGAAGGATTAGAAAAAGATTCATTTACTGCTGCCGAGGCTTTCAACATGATATACAATTTTGTATGGAAACCGACCATTTCCGGACGTACATTAACAGAATCCCAAATGAATCTCCAGAAACAATATATATACATGATGATGCAAACTGCCGGTTTCACAATCAAAGGAGCCGGGAAAGCATTGGCCGGAGAAAAACCACTTGACATCAATCACCGCCAGTTCGGATATACTTGTTGCCAGGGACATGCTATCAAAGAGGATGTTATACACAACCCTGTAGCAGGTTTTGAATGGAGACCGTTGAATCGTTTTTCTATGACGGCTAAAGTTACACAAGCAGATGTATACGCATATATAGCTAAAGCCAAACAACTGATGAAACAAAAGGCAGCCAGTGCATCAGGGAAGACGAAAGCTCACTATGAATTATTATTAAAGATGCTCGACATCAACTTAAAATAAGGGAGGGACAAAAGATGAAAATACTATTTTTATGGTTGATGCCAATTTTGTTGATTATCGGATCAACAAATGAAGCCAATGCCCGCTCCAAAAAGAAAAAAGGAAAAGCAAAAACCGAACAACAGACTGACAGTGTTCAAAAGAAAAAAAAGAGTGTCTACGACAAGCTTTTCAAAGATAAGAAGAAATATACAATCAATAAAGGGACAATCACAGTTCATCAGTACGAAGATAAGATTTATCTGGAACTACCGGTTGAATTAATGGGACGGGATTTTTTAGTGAACTCTGCCATCACTACTGCAAGTGACATTTCGCTGGCGGGCACAAAAGCTGCTCAAAGTAGGTATCTGATTATTGATAAAACCGATTCATTAATATTATTCCGAGATCCGAAATATAATGTTCGCCTCAACGAACAGGACGATAATCAAGAAGCGGCTTTTGCATTATCTCGTAGTAATGCTATTTACAAAGCATTTCCAATTGAAGGATACACCAGCGATTCAACGGCTGTTGTATTTAATGCCACTTCCTATTTCTCTTGTTCCAATAAAGATGTACTCAATCTTAGCGGACGCAGTTATGGAGGTATGCTCACAATTGTAAGTGCTTCCCCTCAAAGTAAAACATCTTTTGTGGACTCTGCAGATGCATTCGACAATTGTATCAGTATCACTCAAAACTGTACTGCAAAGTTGAGCATCAGCATCATGGGATTCGTCTCCAAAGAACAACCGGAATTAACCATGTCGGTACAAACGACACTAGCCCTACTGTCGAAAGAAAAAATGAACACCCGCGAAGCCAACCCACGTGTAGGAACAGGTTATATCGCATACACGGACTATCGTAATGAAAAACGTTTCAAGAAAGGATATTATGTAACACGACGTAATATAACGACACAACAACCTGTTGTTTTCTACATCGACACTCTGATTCAAGATAGCTGGGTAAAAGCCATCCAAAAAAGTGCAGATGAATGGAATATAATATTTGAAGACTTAGGAATAGGAAAACCAATCATAATAAAACCGTATGAGAAAGATTCAACTTTCCGTGCTAATAACCCAATGATAAATACGATTGCTTTCCTGAATAACAACAACTCGGAAGTTACCGCATACAATGTCACTGACTTACGCACTGGAGAAATCTTAAGTAGCAAGATAGGAGTACCACGCGACCTTGCCGTCAGCGTACGTCGTAATGGAGTATACCAAATGGCAGAGATTGATCCGCGCTTCCGGACTTATTACATTGCCGATGAGGTGATCTGTGAGAATCTGACAGCACGTATGCTAAAAGCATTTGGCCTTAGTTTGGGATTGGCAACTAATTTGGCTGGTTCTGCAGCATATTCCCCTGAAGAACTGCGTTCTCCTGAATTTACTCAAAAATATGGTATCACAGCTTCAGTCATGGACAATGTATTATACAATTATCTGGCACAGCCCGGTGATAAAGAAAAAGGAGTGGTATTGATTGTCGACAAACCGGGTGTATGTGATGCATTTACGCTTAAATATCTGTATGCCGCCACCAGTGAAAATGAATCAGACACATTGAAGAAATGGGCTATGGAACACGATGGAGATCCACGCTATTTCTATGGAAAGCGTTCACCAGCTTATGCTACAGACCCGCGTTGCCAAAACTATGATTTAGGTAATGATCCGATAGCCTCTTTAGATGCACAAATCGCTCATGTGAAGTATGTAGTTAAAAATAGTCCTGCCTGGTTTCACGACGATAATATTCCCAATGATTACCGGGAGTTATTTCCTGATTTTGTGATTATTGAATTAATCAATAAAACATTGTCACCTGTATCTTCTTATATCGGAGGTATTTATATCAATGAAGCCAACGAAAAAAGCAATGTTCCTTCATATCAACCGGTATCGGCAGATATGCAAAAGAAAGTCTTACAAAAGATATTCAGTACCTTCTATGATTTAAGTTGGCTGGACTCTAATAAGGATTTCTTGCGTTTAGGTGGTGTCAATCCTGATATGTCAACATGGATTTACAATAACGGGTATCCAATGATGTCTTTGATGTTTCGTTTGATGCGTATGGGATTGAGTGTAGAGAAATCAACTAGACCTTATACCCAAGAAGCATATTTGAATGATATAGAGAAACAATTATTCAAAGAAACTTTAAATGGGAAACCTTTAAGTGCTCCAATGATTGCACAACTGTCTGTATATATCAGTTCTTTAAAAGGAATGTGTCCGACATTAAAGGCTATTGACAAGGCTGTATCAACAAGAGTAACTTCCATTGCTCTCAACGAGCAAACTAATCATAAGTTACAATCATTAGGATTGCTGACAACTTTTGCCTCTATATCTGCAACAGAAAAACAATCTGGTATGGAACCTATGACTTCTGTTAATTTTTACTCCGGTACAGATATCGAAGCCATTTGCTATGATAAGTTGAAAAGTACACGTCGCTATTTGATACAAGCTCGTTCTTTGGCTAGTAATGATATTGAACGTGGAAAATGCGATTATTTGATAGCGATGATTGACAGGGTAATTTAGCCTTTCCTCTACCATTCAACGTGTATGTTTATAAAAAGTTTAGTGACAGTAAAATGTATAACAATTAAAAAAAATTATATTATGAAGCAGATTATTTTATTCATTGTATTCATATTTACTATAATGATGTGTTCTTTTGCACAAGAAGCCCCGTCCTCTCCAATAATCAAGGGAAGAGACAATAAAAGTACTGAGTTTTTCAAAAACAAAAAACTTCAATCTCCGATCTCCCCAATGGTCCTTTTCAGTCAGAAAATCACAGGGGTTGTTTATACTGAAGGAGGAAAAGAGGTACTAATAGGTGCGAGCGTTATCGAAGTGGGTAGTACTAATGGTATTATAACTGATATTGATGGAGAATATAGTATAGGCATTTCTAAGGCCGACAAAAAAATTCTCCAAGCAAGTTATCTGGGTTATGAAACAAAACAAGAATGAATTGGAAGCCGTAGGGTGGTGAACTTCTTCCTAAAAGAAAGTTCACAAGCCTTAGACAAATAAAACCACACACTATCACTAAACTTTTTATAAAACAGCAATATGAAAAAATTTATTTCTATTTTTTTATTGTTATACATTACTTTACCGATAAATGCTCAAGATAAAACAAATGAGCTATCGGGATTTATTATACACAAACAAGAAAATGGATCTAATGGTTCATTAGACGGTGCCAATATCTTTTTGATCTATGCAAAAGACACACTGAAAACAACAAGCATAAATGGAGTATTCCGTTTCAAACCCATAAAAACAGGAAAAGCAAAACTCATTATCACTGCAATAGGGTGTCGGAAAGTTGAAAAAGAATTAAATATTCTGATTATCCGTTTATGCACCTGTTATATTCGCAATTACTAGTCTGTCAAAGAGTTTGTCTCCAAAATACCGTCTGTTTAATTTGTAAATAAACTCGTTGAGATACAACTGTAAGTATTTCCTTTTGATTTTATGGTAGTTGCCCAGCAATGTCCGTTTTGCATTACTGATTGCGATATGCACCCATTTGAGTGTTTCCTTGGTGGTTTTGGCGTCTGATTTCTCGGTGACGTGCAATTCCACCAGATCGGAGATGTCAACGTAAGAAGTGCTTTTGTCCGAAAATACGATGGCATCATCCTCCATGCAGTCCCTGACCACGCCGTTGATTCCTTCACTTTGATGGCTATCCAGTACCCTGGCCTTGAAATAACGCACATGCTTCTCCTTTTTGCCCGTTTCGATATCTTCCAACGGGGTGCTTTCGGCCATCACCGCAACGTTCTGCTTTCCCTCGGCTCCCCGGCCACGTGTACCCTTGCCTCGCTCGATTTCCTT
>CDZL01009690.1_pt1 | contig 29303 bp, 30 predicted proteins | sample 557581 | NCBI WGS metagenome assembly CDZL01 (sample SAMEA3182063, study PRJEB8094) | gut metagenome | biome: human; feature: gut; material: Stool; isolation source: human stools | place: Canada | collected 2013-01-29 | reverse complement strand
GTGCAGGGCATTACCCTGCTCGGACTACTATGGAAGCTCCGTTGCCATGCCGAATATTCAAGAACGACTTCTATAGCCTTTCGGCGTTTCGGTTTAGGCAATCCCCATTTAGCGGGTGTAATAACAAGCATGACAGACTGTCGGATGCAACGTTCGTCCGTTAATCTGCTTATTGCAGACGTGTCGCAGTCAGTTCTTTGCCCCATACAATCTAAGCACTTGCTGGGGTACATGCGATATGGCGTTGGTACCTGCCTTCCGCCACAGCCCTGGTATGTGCCACTGGATTGTTGTTCAACCAGTTCAGGCTTCATCCTCATGTCCGTCTTTCTGTCTTGCCATTCAGTCGCAGCGTGGCAGTTGGCTGACTTATGGCTTCTCCGACATGCTACACTCCCCCTCGGGTTTCCCTCTGGGATAAGTCGGATGACAGTAGGTCTTATTTTCATAGAACTCTAACCTAATCTATTGCTAAATAGATATTTATTACACCGCCTTATGGGCGCACCGCAAATACCAAATTATAGCCGCCAAAAGGATAATCGGGCTTTCCACGAAGAAGTCGCCCTGCTTGCTTATCCAAGAGCGATTGAGGTTAAGCATTATCGTGTAGCTGGCTTCGTAGGCATCCGCAATATCCGACATGAAGCTGGCGTTTATCGGGTTGCATCGGTGGCTCTTGCGGGGGTCGTCAAAATTGATAACGTAAAACTTAGGCTTTACCTTGTAGCCGTCCAAGTGGCTAAGCAAGTGATTGTAAGCGATTTCAGAAAGGTCAGGAAACTTATAATCATAGCAGTAAAGCGCAAAACCTTTCTCGATTTGCTGTTTTATGTAACTGTTTACCACTGCATACGACTTACCGCTGCCCGGCGTTCCCAACACAAGGCTGGCACGGAACGGGTTCACGACATTTATCCAGCCGTTATTCCATTTCTTCTTATAGTAGAACCGGGTAGGCAGATTTACAGAATACTCGTTCTCGATAAGCCTTGTTTCCTGCTGGAAACTTTCGTTCTCGGTATTAAAGACATCATCCATGAGGTTGTTTTTCAACAACCGGGACATCCATGTACCTGCCATGAGCATACAGATATATCCCACCGACAGCGTGGCGATATAAAACACGGCATCCGCCGTGTGTGGCAGCGGAAGTTCCAGCAACCACCAGTTCAGGAAAAACAAAGTTCCTCCCGCCGCAAGGCTGCAATGTATCTTCGTCCATGTTATCTTTTCCTCTTTCACGCCCTTAGTGCCGATGCACGACAGGGCGAGGAACACCACCGCAAAAAGTTTCGTCCAAAGGACGGACGAGAACAGCCCGGTGGTACGCTGGAAGTTCCACAGTATCTTGTCTATCACCTCAAACGTCACTCCCCATTCTTTCAGGGTGGAGTAACAGAACCAGTACACGTTTATTCCCACGAATAGAATACTGACAGCCCGCATAAAGTCCATGACCCTTGCCAGCCCTCTCAAATCATCTTCCTGTTGCATGATTGTAATGTTTTTAGTTAGTCGATGCGCCTTGTGCGCTTCTTTTTCTTCTTTCTCTTTTGGCGGGCGGTGTCCTGCGGCTCGTCACCGCCTGATGCACCGCCGCCCAACAATCCGCCGAAAGCTCCCAGCACGGAAGCCACGCCCGAAACGATGTCGGATTTCGGCGTGAAGCCCGGCTGTTCCTGATGCGTGGATTGTTCCCGTTGCGGTATTTCCACTTCGGGCTGGTGCATCTTTCCGGTTTCGCCCGAAAAGCGTTCGTTGAACACGTTCGCCGAATACTCCTTGCCCAAGCGGGAGCCGTTCAGCACCACCCGGCTGTCGTGGTCGATGAACGTAACGCCATAGATGCGCCCGCTGTCGTTCTGACGGAATACCACGTCAATGCCTTGCTTCTTTAGCTGCTGTTCCAGTTCCTTGCGGCTGCGGGCGGTCTGCATGGCAGTGGCGACAATCTTCCGGGTACGCTCTTTCAGCTTGCCGTTCTTGATTGCTTCGCCCGATTTCTCCATTCTGCGCTGCACCGCTTCATAGCCCACCGACTTGCCGATGCGGGAAGCCTTTACCGGGTTGCCCGCCTTTTCGCCCTTGTCGTTCATGGCGGAATAGACAATGCCCTGATAGGGCTTGCCGTTCACTTCACCCTTGACTTCCTCGGCGCACACGTTGTAAGCGGCAAGCAAAGCCTTGTACTCCCCGAACGACTGGAAGCGGTAGCCATAGCAAGCCGCTTTCACGGTGTTGCCGATTTGGTGCTTCACGTCCCCGGAGGCATAGTCCACCTTTTTAAGTTCCGGACGTTCGGCACGTTCCTTTCGCTCTGCCGGGTGCAGGTTGTATTTCTGCTCCAGTTCACGGGTGATTTGCTTGCTGCGCCGATGCTCGAACCTGTCATTCAGCGGTCTGCCGCTTTCGTCCACCCGCAAGCCCACGATGTGGATATGGTGACGGTCGATGTCGGTATGCTTATATACCAAATAAGGCTGGTCGCCATAGCCCAACTTCCGCATATACTCCCGTGCGATGTCGGAAAGCTGCTGGTCGGTCAGCACGTCTTCCGGGTGCGGGTTTATGGAAATATGAAGTATCGGCTTCTTGGTGGATAGCTGGACGGGCATCTGCATTTCAAAGCTGCGCATACACTCGCCGATAGAGAAATTCCCGTCCTCGCCCAACAGCATCCGGTTGGAGAAAAGCACCTTTGCTTCTTCACTATCCACCTTGTTTTGGTTATAAGCCAGTGCGCCGAACATATTGCCGCCCGTGCTTATTTTGGCAACCATAGTTCCTTGCACTCGTTTGTCAGGTCGATAACCTGACGGTTTAACATAGATAATTCAGTGGTCGCCTTTTCCAATTTATAGAGAAAAGCCAGTGCCTTTTTCTCCGAAAAATTACTGTGCAACGCCTTTACAACTTGGTTGTAATTGACCGCTACCGCCCGGAACTGGGCGTAAAATTCGGTCAGCCGGGCGCAATATTCTACTGCCGATTTGTCCACTTTCACCACCCGGAACGGCTCGCCGAACAGCCGGGCGGCAATGAAACGGGACTTGCTCGTAACGCCCGACTGCTCCCATTGCGAGAGGAAGCGGGCGTTCTCCCGGTCGTTCAGGTAAAGGACATGGCGATGCTTCGCCGGGTCTGCGAGGGCGGGGCGACCGCCCTTGTTAGGTTTTCTTGTTTCCATGCTTCTTTGGATTAAAAAATTACGACTTCGGAGTGGTTTTTACCCCCGCAAGGGGCAAGGCGTTTTCAGGCACGGAAAACGGTTTTGTATGCTACAAAACACACCTTGCTATTTTCTGACGAAAATCGAAATCCGTCCGTGACGGATTGGGGTTAGCGTGGAACGGTAAGCCCTGCCGTTCACCAGCCCGGTTTTACACCTCTGCCCCCTGCGGTTCGTTACTCCGCTGCAAAGTAACGGTGATTTAGAATGCTGTAAAATAGGTGGTTGGTGGACAAAACGGGACAGCGCAAGACAAATCGGGACAAGGTTTTCCGGGAACGTTTTTTCTCCCTTTTTTTGCACCGGATTTCAAGATTGAAAGCAAGATTGAAAGAAATATTCCAATCAGGAAAGAATGATTGAAAGCATGATTTCAAGAAAGCATGATTGCATTATTTCAATATTTCAAGAAAGAATGAAAGCAGGAGAACAAGATTGAAATAAAACAGTCTTTCAATATTTCAAGATTGCAATATGGAAACAAAGAAAGCTATATGGCTGGATTGATTGAAAGCAATAAATAAATCTATCAACCAATAATGAACGAAAGCAATATGGAAAACGAGAAAACACCCCTTTATGTCGCCTTTTCCACCCAAAAGGGCGGGGTCGGCAAAACCACCTTTACCGTGCTGGCGGCGAGTTACCTCTATTACCTCAAAGGCTACGAGGTGGCGGTGGTCGATTGCGACTATCCCCAACACTCCATTGCCGGAATGCGCAAGCGGGATGCCGAGCAGGTCGGGGCAGATGAAGATTACAAGCGCATGGCGTATGAACAGTTCACCCGGCTGGGGAAGAAAGCCTACCCGGTATTGTGCAGTTCACCTGAAAAGGCGATTGCAACGGCTGACGGGTATATAGCCGCCGGACACGTGCCGGATATTGTCTTTTTCGACCTGCCCGGCACGGTGAACAGCGAGGGCGTGATAAACTCCCTTGCGGGCATGGACTACATCTTCACCCCGATTTCAGCCGACAAGGTGGTGCTGGAAAGTAGCCTGTCGTTCGCAATGGCTATCCAAAAGCTGTTGGTGAAGAATGAAGCCTGCCGACTTGCCGGGCTGTACCTCTTTTGGAACATGGTGGACGGTCGGGAGAAAACAGACCTTTACACTGCCTACGACAAGACGATTAAGGAACTGGAATTGCCGCTGATGAAAACCTTTATCCCCGATACCAAACGCTACAAAAAGGAACTGGTGGCGGATAAAAAAGCGGTGTTCCGCTCCACGCTTTTTCCCGCCAGCCGCCCGCTGGTGAGGGGAAGCAACTTGGAAGAACTGATAACCGAAATAGTGTACTACATCAAATTAAAATGATATGGCAAAGCAAAGCGGCGGGATGCCGAAGATAGACGAGGATTTTATGCGGGAACTTATTTCGCAAGGTGTACCGGGTAAACAAGATAATAAACCGAATGATGCACCACGTACCAATCTTACAGCACAAGTTACCCAAGAGGAACAGCAAGCGGAAACGGTGCAAGTAGAGAAACCGACACCCCGCAAGCGCAAGGGCGGTTCGGGTGACTACCGGGAAACCTACTTTCAGAAAGTGGAACTGGCAGACCGACAGCCCTTGTATGTAAGCCGCACCACGCACGAGAAGCTGATGCGTATCGTGACGGTGATAGGCGGGCGAAAGGTGACGGTAAGCAGCTACGTGGAAAACATTCTGCTGCGCCACTTCGAGCAGTACCAAGACGAGATAAACACACTGTACGAAAGCAACTTCCAAAAGCCTGTCTGACTATGGTAATCCATTGCATACTTACCGGGCTTTTGGTGTACTATATCGCCCTATGGCTGTGGTATCGCTACACGGACAGCCGGACATCACCGGGCAGAACGGATGATGCGCCGCTTCCACGAAACGGGGGTTCAGGCTACACACTGATAGGTGAAAGCCGATACAAGGGTGGACTAATCGAGACAGCGCAGGACAAATCGGGACACCTCCCGCAAGCGGCTGAAAATGATACTATTTTTGCGCCGCAGGCTGACGGACAGGCGGAAGAAAACATTTCGGAAGCAACACCCGGAGCGGAAGAAATGCCCGGTTACGAGAATGACGAACCCGACTACGAGGACGAGGAAATAGCTGGGTACATGGACGGTGACGATGATACCGGGCGGGCTACGGGCGTGAGCTTTGACGAACTGGGTGAAGCGGTACGCACGGCGAACGCCGACAACCCCACCGAAGCGGAACAGCGGCAAGCCGCCGGGACACTGGCAAGCATTGAGGGGACGAACCTCTACGATGCGGTGGTGGAGAACATCAACGGCGGGCTGGCAAAGGTGGCGGAACTGCTGGGACGCAACGAAGCGGAACTGGCTACGGCTGCTGTTCCTGCCGAAGCTGGCGGTACAAGCAAGGAACACGAAGCGTTTGACATGAACGATTTCCTATAATATAATAATGTGTAACAATATGAAGCAACGTGACTACGGTTGATTGGCAACCTGAAAACCAACAGACGGCATCCGTGCCGAACCACTAAAATTTCAAATTATTCACCAGCCGAGAAAGGCGGACTTCCCACCCGCCGCCCGGCATTAAAAACAAATCACAATGAGAAAGAGAATCTTTTTGTCGGCGGCTATCCTTGCCGCTGCGGTAAGTGCCTACGCACAGGGCAACGGGCAGGCGGGCATCACCGAAGCCACGAACCTAATCACAGGGTATTTCGACCCCGGAACAAAACTGGTGTACGCAATCGGGGCGGTCTGCGGCTTGATTGGCGGGGTAAAAGTATATAACAAATTTTCAAGCGGCGACCCCGACACCTCAAAGACCGCCGCCAGTTGGTTCGGGGCGTGCATCTTCCTGATTGTCGCCGCCACTATCCTGCGGTCGTTCTTCCTCTAAACCAGCGGCTATGTCTGAATATCCGGTAAACAGGGGTATCGGAAAGCCGGTGGAGTTCAAGGGGCTGAAAAGCCAGTACCTCTTTATCTTTTGCGGCGGCTTGCTTGCCGTCTTCGTGGTGTTCATCGTCCTGTTCATGGCAGGCGTGAACCAGTGGATATGTATCGGTTTCATCGTGTCGGCTTCGCTGCTGCTCGTGTGGCAGACGTTCCGGCTCAACGCACGGTACGGCACGTACGGGCTGATGAAAGCAGCCGCACGTAAAAGACACCCACGCTTCATTATCAGCCGAAAGGCGATACCCCGGCTGTTCAACTACAAAAGAAGAAAGGAAGAAAGAACATGAGGAATACATTAAAGGCTACCACGCTGGAAAGGAAATTTCCACTTTTAGCGGTAGAAAACGGCTGCATCATCTCAAAGGATGCGGACATAACGGTGGCTTTCCGAGTGGAACTGCCCGAACTGTTCACCGTTACCAGTGCCGAGTACGAAGCCATACATTCGGCGTGGTACAAGGCAATCAAGGTGCTGCCCGACTACTCCATAGTACACAAGCAGGACTTCTTCATCAAGGAGAGCTACCAGCCCGACACCGAAAGGGACGAGCTTAGTTTTTTAAGCCGCTCCTTTGAACGGCACTTCAATGAACGCCCGTTCCTGAACCATTACTGCTACCTGTTCCTGACGAAAACGACAAGGGAGAGAAGCCGCCGACAGAGCGACTTTTCCACCCTATGCCGGGGCAGGATTGTCCCGCAGGAGATAGCCGACAAGGAAGCGGCGGCAAAGTTCATCGAAGCGGTCGGGCAGTTCGAGCGCATCATGAACGACAGCGGTTTTGTCACCCTTACCCGGCTGGCGGCATCGGAAATCACCGGGCAGGACGGAAAGGCGGGCATCATCGAGAAATACTTCTCGCTCTCGCAGACAGATACCACCTGCCTGAAAGACATCGGGCTGTATCCGGAAGAAATGCGTGTCGGGGACGACATACTGTGCCTGCACACGCTCTCGGACGTGGAAGATTTGCCCGGAAAGGTCGGGACGGACTGCCGATTTGAGAAGCTGTCCACAGACCGGAGCGACTGCCGACTGTCATTCGCCGCCCCGGTGGGCGTGCTGTTGTCGTGTAACCACATCTATAACCAGTTCATCTTCATAGACGACCACGCCGAAAACCTGAAGAACTTCGAGCAGACCGCCCGGAATATGCAATCGCTCTCCCGTTACTCCCGTGCCAACCAAGTGAACAAGGAGTGGATAGACGAGTACCTGAACGAAGCGCACAGCAAGGGGCTTATCTCGGTGCGTTGCCACTGCAACGTCATGGCATGGAGTGACGACAGGGACGAACTCAAACGCATACGCAACGATGTGGGAAGCCAGCTTGCACTAATGGAGTGCAAGCCACGCCACAACACGGTCGATACGCCCACGCTCTTTTGGGCGGGCATACCCGGCAACGAAGCCGACTTCCCGGCAGAGGAAAGTTTCTACACGTTCTTGGGGCAGGCTCTCTGCCTGTTCGTGGAAGAAACGAACTACAAGAGTTCGCTTTCCCCGTTCGGTATTAAAATGGTGGACAGGGTAAGCGGTCGCCCGCTGCACATCGACATATCGGATTTGCCCATGAAGAAAGGCATAACGACCAACAGAAACAAGTTCATACTTGGGCCGAGTGGTAGCGGAAAGTCTTTCTTCACCAACCACATGGTGCGCCAGTATTACGAACAGGGTGCGCACGTGCTGCTGGTAGATACGGGTAACAGTTACTTGGGGCTGTCCCAGCTTATCCACAACCGCACGCACGGCGAGGACGGGATTTATTTCACCTACACCAACGAGAACCCGATAGCGTTCAACCCGTTTTATGTCGAGGACGGGGTATTTGACATCGAGAAGAAAGAGAGTATAAAAACCCTTATACTCACCCTGTGGAAGCGGGACGATGAAGCCCCCAAGCGGTCGGAAGAAGTGGCGTTGTCCAATGCGGTAAGTGCCTATATCGAACGTATCACGGGCGACAGGTCGGTAACGCCCTGCTTCAACACGTTCTACGAGTTTGTTCGGGATGATTACCGCCGACAGCTTGAACAGAAGAACGTCAGGGAAAAGGATTTCGACATAGACAACTTCCTGAACGTACTTGAACCCTATTACAAGGGCGGCGAGTATGACTATTTGCTGAACTCCGACAAGGAGCTGGATTTGCTGTATAAACGCTTCATTGTCTTTGAATTGGATAACATCAAAGACCACAAGATTTTATTCCCGATAACGACTATCATCATCATGGAAGCGTTTATCAAGAAGATGAGATAATTTTGTATTCTATTACAAAACAGCAACTTAGATAATCGCAAATAGACAATAGGTAATGACATAGAAACGAGCGAACTACTTTGTTCTGCTGTGTTTTTCCATTGCCTCAAATAACTCATTACAAAGGTAAACAACTATTTTTATATATCAACTAATCGTTTATCTTTTAACCAATTTCTTTTGGTTGTTCATCCATTGAATGGCTTCAGCGGTATTTTTCACTCCAATACGTGCAAATATCTTTTTCTTATGGTATTTGACTGTGGGAAGTGATATTCCAAGTATTTCAGCCATTTCAGTTTCGGTTTTTCCATTACTTGCAAGTTTCAAAATCGTCATTGCTTTTGAGGTAAGTCTTTGGGTTTTTACTTCCACAAACTTATTTATAGATGGTATATACTGCCAAACAACCGAATTGTCGTTTAGTTTCAAATAGGCATTGCCCGGCTTCTCTGCGGTAGGATAACTGATAACACAAAGTGTCAATCTTATTACACCGTCATTGGTTAAATCAAGTATGGTTATTTTTTGGTTTATCAGAACCATTTTACCTCTTCTATCCCTAACCCTCAAATCATATGTGTAATAACCATTGAAATTCAATCTCTTATTCAATGGTAAAGAATAGAAATATTCAAAAACCTTCCTATTACAAGGAGCTCTTGCCTCAATATCCTTCTCATGTATGAATTTCTCAAAGTATAGATACCCTTCTCTTTGGATGTCATCCAAAGTGTTTCCCAAAAAGAGTGAGCTTCCTTTTGTAACATACAGTATCTTTTTATTCATATAATCAAGAATATAAGCATCAATATCCATCAAAGACTCAAGTGCTTTCAAACATTGGATAAAATGCTGGTTCCGTTCCGAATAGTCGATACTATCTTCTGTATCAAAAACGTGGGACGGATGCGATGATACGAATGTGGATTTAGTTGTCATGTTGCTTTTCTGTTATAGTAGAGTGCAAAGATAATAAATCCTCCAATAATGCTATTCTTTAGTATAGTTAATTTTCTCTTTCCATATTTCGATTATATATTTGCATTATAAATATATACGTAATAAATTTATGTTATGAACACAAATTATTTATCTCATAGAACTGTTGAAGTTAGTGATCTAAAAAAAATATGTCAGCTACCTAAAGATGAGGAAGAATTGTTTTTTATGTTTCCTAAAGCTGAATATCCATTGACTGAAAGTCAATTGGAGTCTGCCGTTAATAGTCGCTTCGATTCTACCGCTGTTTTGTTGAATAATGATATTGTAGGCTTTGCAAATTTTTACGAGGTGAATAAAAATCAATATTGTTCAATTGGAAATGTAGTGGTAAATGTCAACCATCGAAATATGGGAATCGGTAAATACCTAATTCAAACAATGGAGCAAATTGCCGTAGAAAAATACAATGTTTCAGAAATTCATCTTTCATGTTTTAATACGAATACAAAAGGTATTTTATTATATTCAAAGTTAGGATATACACCGTATGAATTTGAGAAATGGTTAAGCCCTAAAAATGAGTCATTGGCATTGATTAAAATGAAGAGATCATTATGAAAACGGACTTTATAATCCGAGCCGCCCAGCATTCTGAGATTATTGAACTGAGGGACTTGTATAAAAATACTGTGCTTCAAGTAAACAGGCATGATTACTCACAGGAGGAAGTGGAAGACTGGGCATCATGCGGAGATGACCTTTCCAGAATAGGAAAGATGATAGAAACTCACTATTTTATCGTGGCTGTTAATCGACAGTCGCAGATTGTTGGCTTCTCATCCATTACACCGCAAGGCTATCTGCACTCTATGTTTGTTCACAAAGACTTTCAAGGCAGAGGTATTGCAACTATTCTTCTGGCAGAGATAGAGCGATATGCAATTGCAGCCGGAATTAAGCGAATCACATCAGAAGTGAGCTTAACCGCTCGTCCATTCTTTAAGAAGTATGGATATGTGGTTGAAAAGGAACAAAAGCGGCAGGCGAATAAATTAAGCCTGACTAATTTTTGGATGGCAAAAACCTTATCCGTAATAAAACCATATTACGGTCGTATTCCTGCTTGTGGTGTGTTTTGCGGTGGTTGTCCCATTTATACACGAGAGGAAAAACCTTGTCCTGGTGCAGAGAAGAATAAAACTCGCTGTGAAAAATGTAAAACATTTCATTTGTGTTGTATTGAGAAAGGAATAACACACTGCTACCAATGTAACATATTCCCTTGTACCAAGTTTAAAGGTTTTGCAAAGCGGTGGTTGAAATATGAGCAAAATTTCATTGAAAATCAAAATCTTCTAAAGCGAATAGGTGAAATGAAGTTCTTAGAAATATTTAATGATAAGATAAACCATGAATATTCGACAACTAAATAATTCCGAATTCGATGACGCAATCGCTTTGGCACTCAATGTATTTATTGAGTGTGGAAGTGCCGATTTTGATGTAAATGGGTTACAAACATTCAAGAGTTTTATTCATAATGATGAGATAATGAATGAGCTTTGTATATTCGGGGCATTTGACAATGAAACTCTTATTGGCATTATTGGAACTAAGAACAGAGGTTCTCATATCTCATTGTTCTTCATACACCCAAAGTTTCATCGCAGAGGTATTGGTAGACAATTATTTGATTCTGTCTATGCCAATCAACCTCAAATGCACATAACTGTCAATTCATCGTCATACGCTGTGAAGTTCTATGAAAGTTTAGGCTTTTCAAAGACTTCTGAAGAACAGGAAACAGATGGATTAAAATATACCCCGATGAATAAATCATAAGATCCATACTATTAGAGCTGTCAGTGAAAATCTTGATTTTTTTCAAGGCTTTTGTTGTTTTCAATCTCTACTTTTATGTACAAAAATAAGTCTTAAAGATTTATATGGCAATATAGGCACATTCCGAAAATACCATATTATGAATTTATAAATGTATCAATTATGAAAGACTTATCAAATTTGAGATTTTTCCGACTATTGTCAGAATACTCACAGAAAGAATTTGTTGTAAATGATTTTACGGCTGCATTGCAAGAACTTGCTAATCATTTGGCAAGCCTTACTATAAATGAACAAGACTATGCTGTTTTATTGCGCTATTTTTCTTTTGGACTTAATAGGCTCAAATCGTATCGAGTGCAATTTGAGCAGGGGGAAAAATGCCTTATTATTGCTTATTGAGGAAGCGATAGAGGTTATAAACACAGAAATCCGCATACTTAATATGCGTATCAAATATCCGGTTCAGTTCCAAAATCGAAAAAACAACTTCCCACCCTCACCGCTCTATCTCACCGATGAAACTTATCGTGTGGAAATTATGGAACTGGTTAGCGGAATTTTCCTATCTAAACGAGTACTTACCCACAATGGAACAGAATCACCACTAACGGAAATCGGCAGAGCCTTTGAATATCTTTTCAATGTCAAATTGGGGGACATCCACAAAAAACACGAGAATGTGATTTGCCGCAAAGCCAATAAACGAACCGAGTTTTTGGACATACTTCGTAAAGCTATTACCGAAGAAAGTAAGAAGAAAGGCTATCTATAAATCAGCGACTTATCAAGAATTATTAGGGGTGTAGTATATCTACTCCCCTAACTTATTTGCGCTCGTTTGCCGAATTTTGCTTTATCAATCGATTGAAAACAATAATGTTAAACTAAAAAATGAAGCAAAATGTATATAGACAACGAAAACTTCGACAAGTGGATGGAACGGCTATCGAAGAAGCTCTCCGAAATCGGGCAAGACCTAAAATCCCTTATCAATACTGACAAGGTATTGGACGAAAACGATAAGATACTCGACAATCAAGATTTGGCTTTCCTGCTAAAAGTATCTTTCCGAACCTTGCAACGGTATCGGGCAACTGGCAAACTTCCTTATTTTACGATAAGCCACAAGACCTATTATCGTGCAGCCGACATCCGGACTTTTATTCAAGAAAATGCTGATTGCAAGACCTATGAACGGTTCAAAAAAGAAAATCAACTCGATAAGCAAACCGAAGCAGAACAAGGTGGGTAATGTTACCACCTGATGAAGTGCTAACAATCCCCATTTAGCAGAAACCGCCTCGCCCTGTGGCTCGGCTCGTTTCGCTAAATGAAGCAAGAGGGAACTGGACAAGTCCTGTTCTTCCCTCTTGCCCTGCGGGGCAAAGCCTTCGGCTTTAGCGTGTTATGAAAACACGCTGTAATGACACCTGTAATAATCATTTCCGTTGTAATGCTTATTATCAGGTATTTATCTATTCATTTTTCTATAAAAAAGTAATTACCATGCCAAATAACAGTCGAAAAACGATATTCACCACCATTTCCGTAGACAAGGAAACGGCAACTTTGGTAGAGAAGCTATGCCAACGCTATTCGCTGAAAAAGAGCGAAGTTGTAAAGTTGGCATTTGTCTATATTGACAAAGCGTGTATCAACCCATCGGAAGCACCGGAATCCGTAAAATCGGAACTGGCGAAAATAAACAAACGGCAGGACGATATAATCCGCTTCATCCGACACTATGAGGAAGAGCAACTAAATCCGATGATACGAACCGCTAATTCTATCGCAGTTCGGTTTGATACCATTGGCAAGGTATTGGAAACGCTTATCCTCTCACAGATGGAAGCCAGTAGGGAGAAGCAGACAGCCGTATTACAAAAAGTAAGTGAGCAGTTCGGGAAACACGCCGATGTAATCAACCAGCAGGGGAAGCAACTCACCGCCTTGTATCAGATACACCAACGGGATTATAAGAAGCTACTCCAACTAATACAACTCTATTCCGAGTTATCCGCTTGTGGTGTGATGGATAGCAAGCGAAAAGAGAGCCTAAAGGCTGAAATTACCAATCTGATAAACACATAGAACCATGCACATAGATTTTGCCCCACCATCGAAAGGAACATACAACAATGCAGGAAGTAGCCAACAATTAGCAAATTATTGTGAGCATGAAGATTTGGAACGGATGGAGAAAGGAATCTATACCGATGGCTTTTTCAACTTGATGGATGATAATATCTACAAATCAAAGGTGATTAAAGACATAGATAGCAATATCGGGCAGCTACTGAAAACAGATGCTAAGTTTTTCGCTATCCATGTCAGCCCATCGGAAAGCGAACTTCGTGCAATGGGTAACACTGAACAGGAGAAAGCCGAAGCCATGAAACGGTATATCCGAGAGGTGTTTATCCCCGAATATGCCAAGAACTTCAACAAAGGACTATCCGAAGCGGATATAAAGTTTTACGGAAAGATTCATTTCGACCGTAGCCGTTCCGACAACGAACTAAATATGCACTGCCATTTGATTGTCAGCCGAAAAGACCAATCCAATAAAAAGAAGCTATCACCACTCACCAATCACAAAAATACCAAGAAAGGGACGGTAATGGGTGGTTTTGACCGTGTGAACCTATTTCGACAAGCTGAACAGGGATTTGATAAATTATTTGGCTACGACCGCCAGCAATCTGAATCGTTTGATTACCACAACACCATGAAGAACGGTAGTATCTCCGAACAGCTTGAATTACAGGAGCAAAACTTTACTGGCGAAAAGAAAAAAGAAATACCACAATCCAGTGAAAAAGAAAACATGATTTCTTGCAATCTTGATAGCACGCAGGATAATAAGCACTCTCGCAATCAGCAAAATAATAGTACTGGTGATTCTCTGTTATCTATTTTCTCATTGGGAGATGGCAATAACTACGATGCTACATCGGCAGAAGATTTACAGGCACAGAAGCGCAAGAAGAAAAAGAAGAAAGGGATAAGACGATGATTGAATACGAGGAACTAAGAGCCGATATAGACCGTTACCTGATGGATCGTTTCAAATATCGCAAATCGCTTGTACGGCTGACAGCGGATAACATCATCGCCACCCGTAGGAATAGCCGAGTAGATTTGTATTTGCGTATTAGGAGGATAGAAAGCCGATTTCCACCTGATTGCCTGATTATTGCCCGATTGAGTTTTAGCAAAGAACGGATAGGACACGGAACGCACTTTATCCGATTCTTGACTGGCATAGCCCAAAAGTATAGTTTTAATCATATCGGCATCGAGTGTGCCAACGATAAAAGTGGAGCATTTGCCAAGAAGTTAGGCTTTTACTCCATAGATGGCGAGAACTATGCAATAGCCGTAATCAATCTAATATCTTATTTTTCAATGGAATAATCTTAATCAATCCTTTCTTTCTCTGAACACAAAGGTATATTCCAAGAATAAAACGGCAACACCCAGCCCTACGGGTTTTGATAAATTTCTTCCTTTTTCGTACCGAAAAAGAGTAAATTTATCAAAAGTGCTGCCTTATTTATTCTTTCCATATAAGTAATGCTTATCAGAGAAAAAAAGGAAAAAATATGTTGGTTTGAGTATGTGTGTGCAAAAAACAAACCGCCCTACAAATGTGTAAGAGCGGTTTGGAAATGGTGTTAGGTTTCTGTCAATTGATATTTATTTTCAATCTTTTGGGATAATCGTTGCATATCTTCCTCTATTTTCGCCCCTGTTATCTCCGCATAAATCTGAGTAGTTTTTATATTACGGTGTCCCATCATTTGGCTAAGTGTTTCTATTGGAACGCCTTGCGTCAGACAAATGGACGTTCCGAAACTATGGCGGCTTTGATGAAATGTCAGGTTCTTTTTAATACCGCATACATCGGCAATCTCTTTCAGGTACGCGTTTAGTTTCTGATTGCTGATTACGGGAAGTATCTTGCCGTTCGGTAACTTGCCCTTGTACTTCTTCAAAATCATCTTGGGAATATCCAGCAGGGGAACATTAACGTCCGTATTCGTCTTTTGCCGCTTTGTCATTATCCAAAGGTTGCCGTCAAAGGATTTGCATATATTATCTTGCGTAAGCCCGGCTACATCTATATAGGCAAGCCCGGTGAAGCAGGCAAAGATGAACAAGTCCCTGACGTGTTCCAGCCGCTCGGAAACCATTTTCTTTTTAAGGATGATTTTTATCTCGTCCTCTGTCAGATACCCCCTGTCCACTTTCTCCAGCCGGATTTTGTAGCTGGCGAACGGGTCGCCCACCAGTATGCCGTTGTTGCGGGCAATGATGATGATGCGCTTGAAGAACTGCATGAACTTGGCGGTGGTGTTGTAGCCACACTTGCAGGCTGTACGCAAATACAACTCAAAATCGGTAATGAACATCGGGGTAATCTCCTTTATGGATATGTCCGATACGTTGTACTTGCTGCGGATGAACTCGGCAAGGTGACGGCGGGTCACTTCATACTTGCGGTAGGTCGCTATCGTCTTGGATATGCCTACAAGCTGCTTCACATCGTCATTGTGCTTTTGGAACAGGGTAAGGATTGTTTCGTGGCTCTCGCTATGACCTAAAAACTCGTTTTTCACTTTCTCGGCGGTCACGTAGTTGTCACGCCGCTGCATTTCGTGGTAAATGGTATTCAAGGAAGAACGTATGTCGTCCAAAAGGGCGTTTATTCTTCCGGCATCCCTGCCTTTGGCTTTGCCCGCAACCGTGTTCCAATTGTCGGGCTGGATGCTTTGTTTCGTACTGAACTGGCAAAGTTTGCCGTCTATGGTGATGCGTGCCATAATCATAACCTCGCCGTTTTTCTTTTCAGAACCTTTCTTCAAATAAAAAAGAACCTTGAATGTCGATTTCATAACTCACTTTTTTAGTTGCAAAATTAATTTTTACCTCTCGTTTTCGAGTTATGCAGACTATGGACTAATCAAGTCATTATCAGGTCATTTGAGGACAAATCGTTACCGTTTTTGTCCGGCAGGGAATAGGTAACGATTTAGTAACGAAACTTTGTCTTTTACCGTACTTTTGAAGTCTTGGAAGCTGGACTTTCGGGCAATAAAAAAAGCCACAAATCGTTGATTTGTAGCTTTTTGTCCGTTTACTGACCATTTCTGTCCAGTAAGTTCAGCGGAGAGACAGGGATTCGAACCCCGGGTGCCTCGCAGCACAACGGTTTTCAAGACCGCCGCAATCGACCACTCTGCCACCTCTCCTAAAACTTCCTTTTCGGGAAGTGCTTTCCTCTTTAAAGCGGTGCAAAGGTACAAATCATTTTTAATTCTGCAAACTTCCTTTCTCTTTTTTCATGAATTAATAGTACTTTTGCACCATGATATATCCGCAGAACTTTGAACAGAAAATAGGTTTCGACCAAATACGCCAATTGCTGAAAGAAAAATGCCTCAGTACACTTGGCGAAGAACGGGTGATGGACATGGCATTCTCCGACCACTTTGGAGAGGTGGAGGAGCGTTTGGACCAAGTCACTGAATTTGTACGCATACTCCAAGAAGAAGACAACTTCCCGGCACAATACTTTTTTGATGTACGTCCGTCACTGAAACGCATACGCGTGGAAGGCATGTATCTAGATGAACAAGAGCTCTTTGACCTGCGCCGTTCACTAGAAACCATACGTGATATTGTACGCTTCCTACAGAAAAGCGACGATGATGAGGAAGAGGGCACTTCCCCCTACCCTTGTCTGAAAAGACTGGCAGGAGACATCACCGTTTTCCCACAGCTCATAGCAAAAATAAACGGCATCCTCTCTCCTTACGGAAAAATCAAGGACAATGCCTCTACAGAGTTGGCACGCATCCGCCGGGAACTGGCAAGTACTATGGGAAGCATCTCCCGCTCACTGAACAGTATTCTACGAAATGCCCAGTCCGAGGGCGTTGTGGACAAAGACGTAACACCCACCATGCGTGACGGCCGTCTGGTCATTCCCGTTGCACCGGCACTGAAACGGAAAATACGCGGTATTGTACACGACGAGTCGGCCAGTGGTAAAACCGTATTCATCGAGCCTGCCGAAGTAGTGGAAGCCAACAATCGCATACGAGAACTTGAAGGTGACGAACGCAGAGAAATTATCCGCATCCTGACGGGCTTCTCCAACCAGTTGCGTCCCTCCATCCCCGACGTACTGCTATCATACGAGTTCCTTGCCGAAATAGACTTCATACGTGCCAAAGCATTGTTTGCCGAGCAAATATCCGGACTGAAACCGGCTCTCGAAAACAAGCAACTGCTGGACTGGACAATGGCGGTACACCCACTCTTGCAACTTTCTCTCGCCAAACATGGCAAAAAAGTCGTACCGCTTGACATCGAACTGAATGAGAAGCAACGTATCCTCATCATCTCCGGTCCGAACGCAGGCGGCAAGTCCGTCTGCTTAAAGACAGTAGGCTTATTACAATACATGCTGCAATCCGGACTACTCATCCCGATGCACGAACGCAGTCATGCCGGAATATTCAGCAGTATATTCATCGACATCGGTGACGAGCAGTCCATTGAAGATGATTTGAGCACCTACTCCTCCCACCTTACGAACATGAAAATCATGATGAAAAGCTGCAACGAACGGAGCCTCATCCTGATTGATGAATTCGGGGGCGGAACAGAACCCCAGATAGGAGGTGCCATTGCCGAAGCCGTATTGAAGCGTTTCAACCAGAAACAGACGTTCGGTGTCATCACCACACACTACCAGAACCTGAAGCATTTTGCCGAAGACCACGAAGGTGTAGTGAATGGCGCCATGCTCTACGACCGCCATCTGATGCAGGCACTGTTCCAACTACAGATAGGCAATCCGGGCAGTTCGTTCGCTGTGGAGATTGCCCGCAAGATAGGTCTGCCGGAAGATGTCATCGCCGATGCCTCGGAAATTGTGGGCAGCGAATACATCAACGCCGATAAGTACCTGCAGGACATTGTGCGCGACAAACGCTATTGGGAAGGCAAACGCCAGACAATACGCCAGCGTGAAAAGCACATGGAAGAGACCATCGAGCGTTATCAGACCGAAATCGAAGATTTGCAGAAATCCCGGAAGGATATTCTGCGCAAAGCGAAAGAAGAGGTGGAGCAACTGATGCAGGAAGCCAATGCACGCATCGAGAACACCATACGCTCCATCAAAGAAGCCCAGGCAGAAAAAGAAAAGACACGCCAGGCCCGCCAGGAGTTGACGGACTTCCGCGAATCAATGGAAGCGCTTGCCAACAAGGAACTGGAAGAAAAAATTGCCCGCAAGATGGAAAAGCTGAAAGAAAAGCAGAACCGGAAAAAGGAAAAGAAAGCAGGCAATGGAAAAGAGAACGGACCGTCTGCCCAGGCTTTGGCAGAACAGCAGGCGCGGAAAGAAGCGGAACGCCTCGCGGCAATCGTCCCCGGCTGCAACGTCAGAATAAAGGGACAGACCTCTGTGGGCGAGGTAATGGAAGTGAACGGCAAGAATGCGATTATCGCGTTCGGCAGCATCAAGACTACCGTCAAGCTGGACAGGCTGGAACGCACCAACGCGCAGCCCAAACAAGCTGACGTGTCCGCCAAAAGCACTTTCATCAGCGTCCAGACCCAAGACAGCATGTATGAGAAGAAACTACATTTCAAGCAAGACATTGATGTCCGTGGCATGCGTGGCGACGAAGCGCTGCAAGCCGTCACCTATTTCATTGATGATGCTATCCTCGTCGGCATGTCGCGTGTGCGTATCCTTCACGGAACAGGAACGGGTATCCTGCGCACGCTTATCCGCCAATATCTGGAAACTGTCCCCGGAGTGCGCCACTTTGCCGACGAACATATACAGTTCGGCGGAGCAGGCATCACCGTTGTGGACTTGAGTTAATGGATAATTGACAGTTGATAATTGATAGTTAAAGCTAAATCATAAATCTGAAATATATGAAATCAATCAAAGAACTCTACCGTATCGGTACCGGTCCATCCAGCAGCCACACCATGGGACCGCGCAAGGCAGCTCAGATATTCCTGGAAAGGCATCCCGAAGCAGCCGCATTCCAAGTAACCCTATACGGAAGCCTCGCCGCTACCGGCAAGGGACACATGACCAATGTTGCCATCACCGAGACACTGCAACCCGCAGCACCGGTAGAAATAATCTGGGAACCCAAAATATTCCTGCCCTTCCATCCCAACGGCATGAAATTCGTCTCTTTGGACAGCGAAGGCAAGGAGACCGACCAATGGACCGTATTCAGCGTCGGCGGCGGTGCCCTGGCAGAAGAGAATGATGGAGCATCATCCGTAAACACCCCGGATGTATACGAAATGAACAGTATGACCGAAATACTGCAATGGTGTGAACGTACCGGAAAAAGTTACTGGGAGTACGTCAAGGAATGCGAGGAAAGCGACATTTGGGATTACCTGCAGGAGGTATGGAAAACCATGCAGGCTGCCGTAAAACGGGGATTGGATAGTGAAGGAGTCTTGCCCGGCCCTCTGAATCTGCGCCGAAAGGCTTCTACCTATTATATACGTGCCAGTGGCTACAAGGCTTCCCTCCAGTCGCGCGGACTGGTATTTGCCTATGCCTTGGCAGTAAGTGAAGAAAATGCGTCAGGTGGGGTCATTGTCACTGCACCTACCTGCGGTTCGTGTGGCATTGTACCGGCAGTGCTCTATCATCTGCAAAAAAGCCGGGAGTTCAGCGACACACGCATACTTCGTGCCCTTGCCACAGCTGGACTGATAGGAAACATCGTGAAGACCAACGCTTCCATTTCGGGAGCGGAAGCCGGATGCCAGGCAGAGGTAGGTGTAGCATGTTCCATGGCATCAGCCGCAGCCAACCAATTGTTTGGAGGCAGTCCGGCACAAATAGAATATGCCGCCGAAATGGGATTGGAGCATCATTTGGGTATGACCTGCGACCCAGTTTGCGGACTGGTACAAATCCCGTGCATCGAACGTAATGCCTACGCCGCCGCACGCGCCTTGGATGCCAACCTTTACTCCTCCTTCACCGACGGCATGCACCGCGTGTCATTCGACAAAGTGGTGGAAGTCATGAAAGAAACCGGAAACGACCTGCCCTCCCTCTACAAAGAAACCAGCGAAGGAGGACTGGCGAAGGATTATAAGCCGATGTAGTTAAGGATAAGGGATTAAGGATTAAGGGATTAAGTTTTCAATATGATTGCACAACACTAATGTCCTTAATCCCTTATCCTTAACTCTTCTCTAATCAAGTTTTACCGGCCAATGCGTATCATCCCTATTACCGCTCACATCTTTTGTCTGTAGCAAGCCGCCTTCTTCCGAATAGAACAATTGATACTCTGCATTTCCCTTTTCAACTTCAATGACAAACTGCATAGGCACTACCGGATACTCCAAAAGAACAATCTCCTCTATCTTCCAACCGGCATACTCACTGGCGCTGAAAGAGGTCTGTACTGTTCCCGGAAGATTATTCCAAAGCAATTCGGTTTCCGTCAGTTGCCATTCCGCCTGATTATTGAACCATACATCCTTTTCCTGCCCATCCACTTTACAATCTGCAACGAAATAGCCCCCTTTCTGTTCCCATTCCACATGGATTGCGGAAGGGTATTTGGACTTCAATGCTTGTGACATTGCTTCGGGCACTTTGACATCATCCTTGTCGTCATCATCACTGCATGCACCAAGTGCCAAGGCGGCGATGAACATCATCGCCAACATTTGAATCTTTATTCTCATCATTTCTCTATAAAGTTTAGGTTAATAGTTACTGGAGAATCAATCGTCCATGCTGACGAACTTTCCCTTTTTGTTGAACTTCAAAGAGTAGTCATTACCCAATTCAATTTCCACACCGGTACGTCCGCGTTCGATTTTAGTAATAATCTCTCTCGGGAAGTTAGCCTTCACATACTCCTTTACCGGAACCGGAATCAATGCTTCGGGAACAGCGGACTTCTTGCAATCCACTTCCAACCAATTTCCTTTCTTGTCGAAGTCTATTTCCGTACGGTCTGTCAACAGCACTTCATATTTTTTAGTCTGCAATATTTCACTTTCAATCTTGATGTGTGAAATGTGCGGTTTCGAGAAATACTGGTTGATAAAATTGCGTGCCGTCAGCGGAAGCTGCTTGGTATCCTGAGTGATGACATCACCGGCAAAGGCAAACTGAACAGCTACAAGAGCCAACACAAGAATAGACAATACTTTCTTCATAATCGTTATTTTTTAATGTTACTAATAAATTTCATATTATTCACACTGCAAATAACGGTAGAGAATTAGGAAAGATTTGGGAATAACCGCAGTTAACAGTAAATTTTACTTTCTTTAACCAGACGGAAGGTATGCATACCGTCCTGCCATTCATACGTGAGCTTCAATGAAGACGACAACGCAATGGAACGCGCTATGGCAAGCCCCAGTCCGGTGGAGTCCTTCTTGCCATCCATGCCATGATAGAAACGCCGGAACAACTTCTCTCCATCCAAAGGGGCATCCCCCGTATTCCTGATGACCAGAGAAGCGGGAGTAGTAAACACCTGCAACTCTCCCCCTTCCCTATTGTGCAGCAACGAGTTCTTCACCAGATTGGAAACCAGTATTTGCGCCAGCGAATGGTTGCAACGGATGATAAAAGGCTGCTCCTCCCGTTTTCGTATCAGTCTCACCTGCTTATGTTCATAGATATCCATCAAGTCGGGCAAGAGTTCATCCAATATCTCATCCACCGAGACATCCTCCATCTCGGTATACTGCCCGTTCTCTATACGGGAAAGCAACAGCAGGGACTTGTTCAGTTTTACGGCACGCCCCAGCGTGGCATATATCTCGTCCAGCTGCTCCATTTGCTGTTCCGTCATCCCTTCACTCTCAGCCAGCAGTTCCACTTTTCCCCTCACGATGGCAAGCGGTGTCTGCAACTCATGCGAGGCATTCTCGATGAACTGCTTCTGCTCCTCGTATGCCTTGTAGCTGCGGTTACCCATATCCAATGCAGCATCGCTCAGCTGGCGGAACTCCCGTATCTTCGTCGGGTTGTCCAATGGAGGCACCTCCTTGCCGGGCTGAATGCAGTGCAGCCAGTCAAGCAACCTATGTAACGGACGGAACACTCCCTTCAGCACCAACTGGATGCCGATGGAAGTACAGATGAGAAACAACAGGAACAGCGCTCCCAGATACCAAAGCATAGCCTCCACCATGTCATCCCGCTCCAAAATGGAAATCATCAGTTTCAACTCATAATATTGCCCGTCGGGCATACGGAAAGCGGTACACATGACACGTACCGGTTCGTCTTCATCCTCCAGTTCGATATAAACCGTAGCATCATAGAACACTTGTCTGTAATGCCGCCCTTCCTCTTCGGATATAGGGGTGAACTTATAGAAAGACATCAACGAGCCTTCCGTTTCGAGTATCGAGGGGTCGTGAAGCGCACTCTCCATCAATATCTCACCGTAATTCTCCAACGTATCGTCCGTCTCATCCACCACCTCGTCAATGATTGCGTAATAGAACAGCACACCCCACACCGCCATCAACAGAAACAGCAGCAATGCAAGTTTGCGGTAGGTGTAGCTCAGCAGCTTCATAGTTCGGAGAGTTTGTAGCCGAATCCATAGACAGCCTTTAATTCTATGGTAGCCTCAGCTTGTTTCAATTTCTTACGCAGATTCTTCACTTGCGAGTAGATAAAATCCAACGAATCCGCCTGGTCTATATTGTCTCCCCACACCGACTCGGCAAGGCTCATTTTATTGATGACCCGGCCGGGGTTGACTACAAAATAATAGAGCAGGTCGAACTCCTTGCGGTTCAGCTGCAAGGGTTTTCCGTTTATCTCTACCTGCCGTTTGTCGGGGTAGAGCAAAAGATTTCCAAGGGTGACGGTCACATCTCCCTTCGCCTGCCGCCGACGTATCAATGACTTGACACGTGCATTGAGTTCTGCCAGATGGAAAGGCTTTGTAAGGTAATCGTCGGCTCCCAGTTCCAGCCCGTCCACCTTGTCGTCCAGCGAGTCTTTTGCCGAGATTATAAGCACACTGTCACTGCGGTGCAGCCGTTTCAGCTCACGCAGCAAGTCCAGACCGCTCCCGCCAGGCAACATGATATCCAGCAGAATGCAGTCGTAATCGTAGTCATTGATTTTATCCAATGCCGAAAAATAGTCGGCAGCGGTCTCTACAACAAACTTTTCTTTCAAGAGCGAAGTGCGGATGGTTTCCCGCAAATCTTGCTCATCTTCTACAATCAGGATTTTCATACCGGCAAAGATGGTCTGCAAAACTGGAAACAATCTGGAAAACTATCCACTAATCAATGCTGTCTGTCTGATAGTCCTCCATCAGTTCTTCTTTTGCCATGGAGATTTTCCCGTCAGCCGTAATGGTCAGTCTGATGGGAACATAAAGGTCGGATTGCGGATAGCAGACGCTGGCCGCGTATATGATTCCTTGCGGAGTGGTCTTGTCATAGACCAGCCCCTCAAGAATGGAGTACTTCATGAACTTGGCATCCACCAACGAAGCAAAATTATCTTTGGTGAACACTTTATCCACCACCTGCTTCCCGCCGCACGTGATGCGCAAGGTGATACGGTTATCCACAAATTTCTCCCCCTGCTCGTTTTTCACTATCGGCAGAGATTCATCCGGCCGGCGCACTACAGAAGACTGATACTCTTTTCCCTTATACGTAAAGGATGTTTTTACATCAGACACCTGCATGCGCTGTGGGCCGGCAATTTCTGTACTATCCTGCATCAATACCTGCGTACCGTCTTTCTTATTCTTGTCTTGCGACGAACAAGCAGTGAAGAAGATGACCGATGCACACACTAAAATATAGACTATATTCTTCATCGTTCTGTTTTTTAGTAGTTGACCGGACAAAAATAGTACAAATTGAATGCAATAGAAAATTTATTTTCTTTTAGATTCCATTTTTGCTTTTCTATCCTGCACTTTCTTGCTGTATGCAGCATATTGTTCTTCCGTCATAATCTTCTGGAGTTGTGAATCATAAGCAATACGGGCAGTCTTCATCTCTTCACGCTTCTTTTCCATCTCCGCTTTTTTCTGCGCGCGTTGCTCATCCGTCAATTGATGGCGCTTGCCATCTCTCTTATGATGCTTGTGTGCTTTGGCACGATGCATCGGCATATCTCCCATTTTCTCAACCAATGCCAGATTTGCCTCCAGCAGTTGTTGTTTCTGCGTATCGTTCAAGGAGTACTCTTTCACCATCCGTTCCGTCATGCGCTCGGCACGGACTTTCGGTTCGGGCATTTTATCACTGTGGCGGGCATGTTGTGCCATTGCCATGCCACCCATCAAGAAGGCGGCCATCCATATCAGAACTATTCTTTTCATCATTTTTCTCTTTTTTAATTAATACCTTATGTTAGTTATACCTATTGTGTTGCAACGTATCTATGACAAAAACAAAAGCGGGAAGTTTAACCGCAACTTCCCGCTTTAACATAATAAATGAGGTTGAAAAGAATATTAAGGTTCGTCCAGATACTGTACGATAAGACTCACCTGCTTCGGCATGAATGTCCGTGTCCTTACATTGTACCCGGTATGCGCCAAGGCTTCATACAGTTCATGATTCCGTTTTATCCACCGCGTCAGGGTGCGGATGGCGCAACGTGCAGTAGCATTGGGGCAATAGAGGCATGCCAAATCTTTCTTCTTATAGGTCGTGATACGAAAGCCATTTTCTGTTTCCATAGCAGTTTGTCTGATTTTTAAATGATTGATGTAAAGATACGATATTCAAAAGGCGAAGTCAAGTATTTCAAGGAGAATATGAACCTTTTTCTGAGAAAGTTCATATTCTCCTTATTTACAGAATGTTTATCCTAACGGATTTTCTCCCTGGTCGCCATCGGAACCGCCGCCATCCGGATTTGGTTTGGAGCTACCCCCGCCAGAAACGGTGCCGTTGCCCGACCAATCCATCTTCTCTACGCTGGCGCGGGTCAGCATGTCCTTAAAGTAGAAGCCCGGGGTGAAGATAATCTTGCGGCGATAAATCGTGCTTGCCGTCACGTCTTCCAGTTTGTCCTGGCTCTTAGCGTTGATGCCGGGACGGAAACAGCCGAACTCACCCAGCTGTACCGAAAATCCCTTGTTGATATCCATATTCAAGGTGTCGATCAATCCGTCCAGCACCAACTTCACCACACCGCGAGGCGCCATGCCTATCTTGGAAACCTCGTCGCATAAATCCTTAAAACCTACCACACCCAAAGTTTTCATCTGCGCCACGTACTTTTCCGTTTTTGTCTCGTCAAAACCGAATACTCTCTTTTTTACTTCATAATTCAAAGCCATAGTTTTTTAATTTTAAGTTGATTAATAAAAGTCGGTCTTGTTCGCTCGTCAGTCTGCAAAACCAGTTTCTTTGTGACCACGATGCAAAGATACAACGGGCAGAAAACGGGGTGGTGCTTTAACGGAGGTTTAAGGAGGTTAAAGGAGGTTTAACCTATATTATTCACGGCAGTTATCGGGAGTCAAGGCTTCGCCCGGAGTTATCGGAAGTTAGAAGCCGATAGTTTGGCAAATGAACCAAGAAGGTTAAACCGTAAAACTCAAAAGTTCACGTACGGATGTAAACTCTCGAAATCCCCAATGACGAGGAGGAAACAATACAGACTTCAAGGGGACAAACTGTTTGCTTCCTATCAAATAAGAAGGTTTGACCAGTTTCATCACAATTCTTACATCATCATCGGCAATTTGCTTTCCCTCCCGATGAGGAAGATCCTTGCGATACATCACCGAACAGAAGTCTATCTGATAAATGTCACGTATCTGCCCTTTAATCACAGGCACAAAATAATCATATTTCTGGAAATTCAATAGTCCTAATTTATTAGAAGGAGTAATCTTTCCAAAATAATATTCTATTTCGTTTTCCCGGTTCCGGAACTTGTCATAATATTCACGTTCTCCATTTTCAAAGACAGTAACCGCCAAGATATTCCCGACTTTCTCTATCGTTAGACTTGTCCCCTTATGCGACTTTACATCTTGAAGGATTTGTACCGTAGGTTGTTCCCAAATCAGCGAACGCAGAAACCGTTCCAGCAAATGTGCGCTCCCCTCATTGTTAGGGCGAAGCGGAAAAGCACCGATATTCACTTTTTCAATGGAACGATAAAAGTTGGCATTTTCCACATCCTCATCCTTTCCATTTCCCGGGAAAAGTATATAACCTCCCAACACCTCTTTCTTGATAGGAAGCCCTTCTTGTTTTGGATCATAATAAAGAGCATCTCTATAACGATGCATCTGATTGATAGCATCATCAGGCGGAACATCCACTCCATCTATATCCGTATCCCCAATCCGATACTTTGCATCGAAAAGGTAAGTCAGCTTGAATCCGTTTTCTACATCACGTCTCGTCAACTGAAGCACGATATCCGGTTTCTGTGGCACGGTGAACGAATAAGTATGGTCTATTGATGTTTCCGTCGAACTTTTTCCAAGTACTTCCCTCGGATTATAAATCACTTCGGCAAGCTCGACCAAATCTCCTTCTGATGTTCTACGTGAAAAGACAACCTTCGACTTCTGCCCCTTTGCCAATGAATAAGTGAAATGTTTGTTCAATTCCATACGGCTTTGATTGTCAACCACAACCTTCTCCCCCCCCAAGAGTTGCTGCACAAGATTTTTAACCTCTATAAAACACCATATCTCATACAAGGTTGCGATATCTTTCAGTTCCAGGCTCCGTATTCCTTCTTCCAAATCATAACTACAAGTCAATAACAGCCAATCACGATAAACCTGCGAATATCCTGTTCCTTGTTTCAAGACAAGAGATTCTTGGTTCATGCCCTTAAAAGCACCTACCGTCCTGAAGAAGGGATGATATACCAAACGTTTCAATTCCTCTTCCGTATCTGCCAAGCCTTCTATAAACTTCCCATTGGAGTCCATCGGATAGTTTGCCATTATCCGTTCCTTCAAAGAGACAAACTTCTGCATCACAAAACGAACGGCATATTTCAAAAAGCGATTTTCAAAAGTATCAACACTCATGGTCGACACTTCCGTCCGATATAAATGTCCCGACTCCTGACGATGCTCCACCAACTGCATTTCCAGTTTCGGTGTGAGTCGCTTCAATTTATCGGCACGCAAATATACTTCTTCGCATACTATCCTGTTACGGGGGCTATCCACCACAATTTTCACAGCACGGACAAATTCTTCGTTAACTTCCCGGAATAAATTCCACCAGATTATATCGGGTGTTTCTCCTTGTTGTTTTTCCGAAAAAGAATGGTGAGTACGCCTAAAGAAGTCTAAGGACAGCATGCGATATTCAGCCTCTATATCAGCAATAATATGTTTCAAATCACTGTGATAATCCAATTTTATGGCCAATACATCATAACCGAACGAGAAGATATTTCTTACCCCCTCTCGCAGCCGATATGCAATCTTCAAGTCTGCCCGGCCAATATCATTGCCATAGTTGATGTGTCCATAAAGCACTTGCGCATCCTCATTGAAACAGAAGCCATCGCTTACTTTTCTTAACGGAGTGTCTATGCAAGCCTCCGTCACTTGTTTCTTGAAATGAATCCAATACTGATAATCCGTATTTTCAAAGAAAACGGAAGGGACATACGCTCCTTTTTCTATGGAAATCCCACGAAAAGTCAAAACCGCTTTATCTCCATCCCATATATAATAGGACAACAAAGCTTCTGAATCTTGTTCCACACGCATGCATTCCGCCGCTTTCCTGTAAATCCTATCATAAGAATTACAAGAGACCAACAGTTCAAAATCTTCGTGTACCAACTTCAGAAGTGCCTCCATTTCATCAGCTCCAGAAAGTGCAATAATAAGTATTGTCCAGTTTACGCTTCATTTCTTTTAACTTACATAGAGATACGGACTCTTTATCCCAGTCGTTGTAGATAGATTTCTCATTATCCGAAGCGTCAAAATCTTGATAAACTTTTTCCAACGATTGTTTTATTTGAGTAGCAAGATCGTCCAAAACACAGCCGGTCTGCTTCAAATTCATCAATTTATTCTTGTCACCTTCAATCCGGCTTAAAACTTTCATCAAAGTCATCTCATCCAAAGCTCTAATCATCCTGTAACACACATCGTTACCCTCATATTGAAGATTGGCCAGCACGTAGAGGATAAACTCATTACGCGTCCGGTATGCCACTTTAAAAGGTGTTCCCTCAAGTGTGCCATTGATCTCTGTCAAATAAGAAATCACATGGTCACAGATAATCTGGTTCGCCTCATATACATCCATAGCCTCTACTGCATTAGGTAAAATAATTTCGGAAGCAATAGGAGCCACTCGGCAATCCTTTTTAGTCAGTCCTCCGGAAAAATCCACCTTGTTCATCTCGATAGTCATGGCACGGTCCAAGACTTTACGAGAAAAGCTAAAGGTTGTTTCGTCCATATTTACTGTCCCCATCACAATCAGATTGGGTGGCAATGCAATACCTTCCGTACGAAACTGCTCTCTCAATCGAGCTTCACGTTCCTTGTTTTTTTCCACAGACTTGCCGTTTATTTTCCAATCTTTTCCGAAGAGATCATTCATGGTGAGTTCTATCAATTCAATTTATCCTCTTGTATCAGACAGCAGAACTCTTTAACTGCCCAATTTGTGAGCTTTAATCTTTCAAATTTAGCGAATATTTTCTACCCCCCCCAATTTTTACAATAATTAACTTGTGTTTGTTGTAAAAATTGGATGTGCAGGCATAATTCACCCCAACAACTCAGGTTTCAGCCTGATTATTTGCGTGTAACGACTGATGTTATACACAAGACTGGTGAGTGCTACATTGGCTTTAGCACGAATAAGCCCTACTGTACGCACCACAAGTCCACGCATGGTTTGTTCCTCAAACCCGAATACATGCTCGACAAGGCAACGTGTCTTGGATTTTTTCCTATTGTCTGATTTCTGCTCCTTGGTAAGCGGACGGTTACGGTAGCCCTTTTCGCAAATTATCGGATTCATCTTATGC